>Ga0302046_10000008_pt1 | contig 265575 bp, 175 predicted proteins | sample RVTome_11_FD_200261 | JGI IMG/M metagenome (GOLD analysis project Ga0302046, IMG submission 200261) | Soil microbial communities from uranium-contaminated site in the Upper Colorado River Basin, Wyoming, United States - RVT147D111 (version 2) ... | reverse complement strand
GAGCGTTCATTCAAGTGCGACCACATGCTATCAAACTTTTGACGAAGCACCTGGAGTCGATCCATGGCATCGCATGCTGCCGCATCACTTATCAGATGTAAAGCTTATTCCTTGACAGGCCCTAACGGCCAGATAAGGGTCATGAATATCGTCACGCTCACGAGGGAAAGAGAGGCGGTCGCGTCCCCTCCCACAAACTGGACAAAACTTAGCGTGCTAATCGCCCGGGCCGCCCTGATTCTGACAGCAATAGCAGCGCTGGCCAAATACCTCAAGTAGCTCGCATTGCGGTCCGCTTCCGCGTCACTCGCCTCTTGGGCTTGGGCCCAGGAGCCTTTGTCTCATCAGGCTCGGTCATTGAGTCGAGTTCCGTCTTATTGCTGGCTGATCGGGCTGGCCCTACTCCACGACCTTGGTCAACTCATCGAGGGCGACCTCATATTCCAGGACCAACGCCACCTCTTTGGTGCTACTTTGAGCCTAGAGGACTGCTACGATCTTCTTTGGGAGCGTGGTCAGTCCATTACCCATTGGCTGCGTGAGCCTTGCTCAGTCAGTCACGACTGCCTGGTTCGATTTCATTTTGAAGTTGGGTTCACAACAGTGATCTCCGTCGCGTAATCTTCGAGACTTGGTAGCGGCGTTCGCTGATGGGGCCTTTGCCGGTCACGTCGCCGACCAGTTGCCGCGCACGAGTATTTTCCCGTCTCTGGAGGCCGCCGCCGGGTTCTTTTCCCTTGGAGCGACCGGGTATTCCGCAACCCACACTGCGAGGCTCTATCACGGGATGGAACTTCACTCCCTGAATTGGTGCGTCCTGCCGCTTGCCATAGAGGAGGCCAAGTCATGCTTTTTTTGACGATCAGGACAGGTTCCCGACGGGATCAGTCGAGTTGGACTGTGCGTTGCTCATGCGCGGCATCGAGCACGAGTGGCACAGTCGCCCCGATCTCTTCCTTGCCTCCTCGGCCACCCATCTCACCACGCGCCGAACCCACAATCAACATGATGAACATCAACCACGAGGTGACCGCCTGGGCCCATGCACCGGGCCCTGTCGATCCCCTCATCGCACCCATGCCTGAAGAGATTGTTCCCATCTTGCACGTCAGGAATGCACATGAAACGGCGAAGTGGTATTCCCGCCTTGGGTTCAAGGTGGAGGGGGAGCACCAATTTGGCCCCGGCATGCCTTACTACCTATTTCTGGGCCGGGGCGGCATCCATCTCCATCTTTCGGAGCACCAGGGCGATGCGAGAGGCCCGACACCCTGTTGTATTTCTACGTCCATGATGTTGATTCGATTGCCGCCGAGTTTGGGGCGAAGGTGATGGACCAGCCATGGACACGGGAGGTTCAGCTAAGGGACCCGGACGGCAATCGTCTCAGGATCGGTGAGCGCAAGAATTGAAGATTGCCATAAACGGCAACTGTGCGCCGCCCACGAGCCCTCGATGCCGGAGTGCGTATGCCTCATGGGCGTTACCCAGAAAGGCGGAGAAGGTCTGAGGCGCTGGCCGCAGGCGAAGATCGCTGCCAGATGGCACTCTGAACATGGGAACCGCCGCTTCTCGACCTTCAGGGCATTATCCAACATGCCGATGCCCAGAGGGGAAAAGTGGGTCGGAGAAAGCCCTGCACATGAAAAAAAGCAGCGAACGGCTTCCTGCGCCAATCGTCCGGCTGGATGGCTGAGCATAGATCCAAACCTTGACCGCGCATCATGCTTAAAACGAGCTACAACCACCTCAACAACATCCAGAAGGGTTCGTTCGCCGAAGCCTACGCAAAGATGGCCTTCACCCTGGAGGGATTTGAGGTCTACACGACCGAGTACGATGATCGCGGGGTGGATTTTGTCATCCGCAACAGTGAGGGTAAATACTTTGCCGTCCAGGTGAAGTCCACGGGAGAAGGCTCCAATCCGTTTGTGTATGCGGAGAAGTTTATTCCGACGGGTGAGTTTCTGTTTTGCGCCGTGCGCCTGATCGAGGGCCGGAGCCCCGATGTGTATCTTGCGGCTGGATCAGACTGGGACACGGAGAAAGATTGTCTTCATTTCAATCCCGGCGGAGGACGTGCTGGAGCCTACTACGAGTTGCGGTTTGCAAATATGCACTTGGAGAGTTTGAAGCGCCACAAGTTCGAGACTTACGTCCAGCAGTTGAGGGGCTCTCAGTCGGATGCGTCCGAACTGCGGGTGGCGTGATCCAGTCCCACGAAGGTCTCTACAAGCGCGGAAATCACCTCGTAGCCTTCGGGGACAACGACCTGATCGTCTCGGATGCCGATGCCTTCCTGCATAGTTCACATGACTACAACCGAAGTGCAGGCCACTTCCTGGATGCCCTTTCTCGGCGCGATACGTGCTCCACATCAATGGATGAAGACATATCGAGTCCAGGAACAAATCAGGCAGCCAGGGGGCGAGCAGTCGAAATTCGTAGAGTGGGAGTTGCAAGCCAATCCCGACCTTGATCGTGACGACAGTCCAAAGCGGGTCTTGGAGGGTAGGAAGCCTCAGCCAGTGGAAAAGTCTAGATTGGTGCCGCACGGCAAAGATGGCATTGACTTCCTTTACCAATCGTGACGGAACTCTAGTTTGCGAGTGGGACCTCTTTAAGCGTCTGGAGTTGCAACTCGTCTACAACCTTGATGATCTGCTCATTGCGGATGATGAACATGTAAGGCTTCTTGCCGACATATCCCCCGTATCTATTCTTCGCATTGACCCACGCCTTCACGGAGTGGCCAAGGTACAGTTTGCCCCCTGCAAGAGGGGGTTCTTTGTACCAATACTGCTGCGGTTCACCGAACTCGTACTTGGCCGAGTACGGATCGAAGAGAATGTCCTCAAAATAAACCTTGATGACGGCAACATGGTTTTGAGGGGGAGGCCCAAAGTCCATGCTTGCGATCTCTTCCTGACTGGGAGGGGTGACGCATCCGGTGAAGACCAACAACAGGCAGAGAAGGGCTGCAATTCTCATACCCCATGTAGCGTAGCATGGGTCGTGCCCATCTACTGTCCGCAGCAAGGTAGTTGGGGGCAAGGTTCCGCTCAGAATTGAAGGTGGCCTGTGACGTGGTTGAGCAACGGACAACGGAGGGCGGCGAGAGAAGCCCTTGGCGAAGAGAACAATGGGACACTTTATGGCATCCAGCAGGCAAAAATGGGTGATTTCGGCTCAGGACAACGTTGCGATGAGGGGCGTGGCTTGACGCTTCCCGCGGCTATCAATACGATGCGTCCCAACAAGGTCGAAAGGTCATACGCGCATGAACTTAATGGAAAATCCAACAAAGGAGCAATTGACGAGTATGATTGCCAGTAAGGATGACAAGGCTGGTCACCACATGTTTTGGGTTTCAATGGATGGAGACGTGTCACTTGACATGATTCCCGAAGACATGACCCCTGTCGAATATGCAAAGTCTCTTGAGGATGGAATGCAGTTCCGACTGGAGACCATGCAGGAAGGAAACGACTATGTAGGCCCACAGGCTGCAAAAGATCAAAAGTGGACCGACCGGGTATTTAGGGCTCTGATGACGAACTTTAAAGATGGAGTCAGAGGTTACATTGATGTGTACTAGGTTCCTGCTACGCCTGGCAATCTAGCAGACTCCCTTGCCCCCGTGTGCCAATAACACAGCATCCATAGTTTAACGTGTCGCGACCAGTGCCATGTGTGTGAGTAGACTGCCATGCGATTTTGGTGTAGGACTAAAGCCGCGTTGTAACCATCGTGCATGCCGACTAGGACATCGACAATGAACTACGGGATCTCCCACCGAACCCCATATCCGGCAGCGATATCGGTGGGCGTAAGAACTACGACCTGATGGCCGTCGAGGGGGCCAGCAAACGAGGAGAATGACTGGGACGATGGAATGCGTTGATCCTCCCGAGGCGATGCTCGCCACCTATAACCGTGAAGACGTTTAAACCAAGTATCATCGCGCCGCTATCGCTCGCAATGGCGCTTGCGGTATCCACTGGGTGTGCTTACCACGGAACGTTGCGCAACGGCTTCTACGAGCGAGGAGAGTCCCCGCAGAAGTTACCCCTCAATGCCAACCTGGTGTGCGGCGAGTCGATGGAGAGGAATGAGTTCGTTGCCCAGGACGTATACTTCAGTCACTCCGTCCACATTAAAACCCACCCAGCCCTGTCCCAGGCACTAACGGAAATGTGCAGGGCCGAGTTTGACCGGGTCTCCGTTACCCGATCTGCACGGAATGATGGCGAAGCCGAGATTGTGCTTCTCCCCAGGTTTGAAATGAGGGAGGAGGTTCTTGAACTGACCGTCGTGGCGAGAAGCGGCAATTCGGGGGAGTTGCTGCATGAATACAGGTCGGCGGGGAACTTCGTGCTGAGTATCCCGGTTGGCGTCCATGTCATGGGAGGCGTCAACATTGCGTTCTGTGGGCTGCTTTCTCCTATCTTCACCCCGGCTGCGACGAGCATACTCGGACACAAGGCCGAGAAGGTTCTGGAGCAACGACTGGCAACGTCCCTTAACCAGATTGCCGAGGACATTCGGAATGACCTTTCCCTGGTTGGAAAAGCACGCGCCTCCGCTCCAGTTGAAACTCCCGACTCTTAACCAGGGCATGGTTGGCGGGGTCATCGTGTGCTCTCAAAACATGGTTACCCGCGCTACCGGCGTAACGGCCCATTGCGAGGTGAGCCGCAAAATGACGGCTCGGAGCCAGGGACTGCTCCGGTGGGACCTTTGCTCGTTGGGGGGGGCCAGACGGCTGGACCCGGCCACGCGCCATCAGCCGACTCTGACCTTATGCGCTTGCGCGGCACGCCGGGCGGATTCAGAGTTCCAGCCAGCGGATCATAACCCATCCGGCGGTGACGCTCACGACCATGGACCCGCAACTGCAACACTACCGCGACAAACTGGCCTACGAGATGGATTCCTGGGACCTGAAGGTCGCCCTGGAGGCCAGGGAAAACGTCACTGTCATCGACGCACGTTCGCCGGACGCGTTCGCCAGGGAGCACATTCCGGGCGCGATCAACATCCCGCATCGCACGATGTCCCCGGAGACCACCGGCCACCTCGACAAGGCCGCGCTGGTCGTGACCTACTGCGACGGGATCGGCTGCAATGCCTCCACCAAGGGGGCAATGAATATGCTCCGACTCGGCTTCCGTGTGAAGGAATTGATCGGAGGGCTCGACTGGTGGAAGCGCGACGGCCACAAGACCCACGCCCAGAGCCCATCGGACACCAGCGCCTGCGGGTGTGGTTGATGGCGTCTTTGACTCCATCCGACTGTCACGAATGAGAACCGTTTACGGCCATGTGCGATCAGCCCGTGTCGAAGAGACATGCGGACTTTCACTTGCGAAGAGAGACGGAGGTCGCCTTCAGTCATCGGCGAGTGGTCAGAGAATCTATGCGTATCGTAGCAGCGATCTCCTTGGTCACGGTGACATCATTGGTGGGCTGCTCGCAAGCGCCCACTATCACTGTTGTCAACAAGTCGCCCATCACGATCAGCAACGTGACGGTGACAGGGTCTGGCTTCTCCGAGCGGATCAATCGCCTCGGGGTAGGTGAAGAGCATCGCTTGCGGGTCCGACCAACTGGAGAGTCCGGGGTGCGCGTGGCGTTCGATGCTGGGGCGATCCACGTGGATTCCGGCGAACAGGACTACATTGAGCCTGCCGGGGGCTACCAGGTGACGGTTACCGTCGATACGAACCTTGGTGTCACGCTCACTTCGGATTTGCCGCGTTACTGAGCAGTGAAGGTTGTCGAACCAATGGGTGATACAGTGACCGCCCTCACCGCCAAAGGTAGAGACTCTTCACCATGAGACCAATCTACTGGATCAACCCGTAATGCGTTTCATCGCATGTCGCCGTTCATGGCCATCATCGTCCTCGCCGTTCTGATTGGCGTCGTCGATGGAGCGGAGAAGTCGTGGATTGTCGAAGAGGACGCAGATCTCTACCCTGATGAGCGCGACAGAGAACGCACATCATGAAGCCACTCCCCAACGATGAACCCAATCGTCGCAACCACGGATTTCGGCCTGCCAGTTGCCGTTGAACCATGATTGAACTTCTGCTCATGATTTCCGGTGCAGGGATGCTCCTCAGCATCCTCGCCGGGATTCGTGCGCCGAAGTTGTGGCTTGCGGGCCTGCTCGTGGGCGCAACAGCAGGATTGAGCGCGGTGGTCGTGGTGTTGACGAGCGACACGGTTTGGGATTGGGAAAGCTCGTTCCGGTTGGGCGGTGAAGTGGTGCATCTGCGCCTGGACGCAGTGAGCGCATTCTTTCTCGCGCTGCTCAGTCTCATCGGCGGCGCAGGCGCGGTTTACGCCGGCGAGTATTGGACCGAACACGCACACCCCACTTCAGCCCGGCATGGTCGCGTGTGGTGGAGCGTGCTGGTGCTGTGCCTCGGCTTGGTGCTGATCACAAGGAATGGCCTGCATTTTCTCATCGCATGGGAGTTGTTCACGGTCGCGGCGTATTTTCTCGTGATGCTGGATCGGCAGCGCCGCGAAGTGCGGGCGGCTGGCTGGCTGTATCTCGGTGCGTCGCATGTGGCCGCGCTCTGCCTGTTCGCCTTCTTCGCCATCCTCGCGGCGCGCACGGGAAGTTGGGAGCTTGGCCCGATGCGCGACCGCGCCGAACTTGCGCCTCTGCTCTGGCTCGCGTTGGTTGCCTTCGGTCTCAAGGCAGGCATGTTTCCGCTCCATGTCTGGCTGCCATCCGCGCATGCTAATGCGCCGAGCCATGTCTCTGCGATGCTCTCCGGCGTGACGCTCAAAATCGGCATCTACGGCATCGTGCGCTTCAGCGGCTGGCTTCCCGTGCCGCCGGAAGCCGGATGGGTGGTGGCGTTTCTCGGCGTGACCAGTGCCGTGCTCGGCGTGGCCTTCGCGCTGGGTCAACACGACCTCAAACGCCTGCTCGCCTATCACAGTGTTGAAAACATCGGCATCATTCTGATCGGAATTGGTTTCGCGCTGGTGGCGATGAGTCAGGCGAACGCAACTTGGGGACGGATCGCTTTGGCGGGGGGACTTCTGCATGTGTGGAATCACGGACTGTTCAAATCCCTTTTGTTCTTCGCCGCCGGTTCGGTGCTGCACGCAACGGGCACGCGCGAGATGAGCCGTCTCGGCGGGCTGTGGCGGATGATGCCGTGGACGGCTTCGCTGTTCGCGCTCGGTGCGGTGGCGATTTCTGGTTTGCCGCCGCTGAACGGTTTTGTCAGCGAATGGCTAGTTTATCTCGCCTTGTTCGATGCCACGATGGCGCGCGGCCCATCGGCTTGGGCCGCAATTCCGGCGGCGATTCTGCTCGGCGTGACGGGCGCATTGGCGCTCGCGTGCTTTGTAAAAGTTTGCGGCGTGGTGTTCCTGGGCGCGGCGCGTTCCAAGGCGACGGCGCACGCGCACGAAAGCGGGCCGGCAATGCGTGGCGCGATGGTATTGCTCGGCGCGGCGTGTGTGGCCATCGGCCTTGCGCCCGTCGTCTTCTGGCCTGCCATTCTGCGCGCGGTGGATGTGTGGAATCCAGCGTGGGCGAATGCGGAGACACCCGTGGCGCTGGCGTCGCTCGGCAGGGTTCACGTCGCGGTGGCGCTGGTGGGGCTCGCTGCGACGGTCTGGTTGTGGCGCAGAGTGCGTCGCGGCGGGATGTCCCGCGCGGTGACGTGGGACTGCGGTTACGCCGCGCCGACTGCGCGGATGCAATACACCGCCGGTTCATTCGCTGGAATCATCACCGAATGGTTCGCCTGGATTCTGCGCCCCGTGCGCCACGAGCATCGCCCTGACGTTGTGTTGCCGTATCGCGCGAGTTTTTCCACGCGCACGTCGGAGACCGTGCTGGAACACGTGGTTGAACCCGCCGGCGGCCTGGTGATGCGACTCTCGATGGCCGCGCGCCGCCTGCAGCATGGCCGGGTGCAGGCTTACTTGCTTTACCTGTTGATTGGGCTGGCCGCACTCGCGGTCGTCGTGGTGCTGGGATCGGACCAATAGCGACCTGAATCATGTATCTCAACCTCATCCAAATTGCGGAGTCGTTCGGAGTTTCGGAAGGCATCGTGGAAGGCTGGACCAAGAACGAGGGCCTGCCGCACACGCTGGATCGCGGACGGTTTATTTTTGATCGCGCGCAGGTGGCGCAATGGGCGGCGGCGCGCGGACTCGCGGCGCAAGTGGGATTCCTCGCGCCGGAAACTTCGGTGTTCATGACGGGCTTGCGACTCGAACCATTGTTAAAAGCAGGTGGCATCTGGCGCGATGTCGCTGCCGCCGAGGTGGTGAACGTCTTTGACCGGATCGTGGCTGCGTTGCCCGCCGCCACTCCGCCCGTCCGCCAGATGCTGGCCCAGCGACTGCGTGCTCCCGGCGGCATCACTTGGGGTGCAATTGGCGGCGGGGTCGCGCTGCCGCATCCGAGTGCCCGGATTGCATTGGGCCGGAACTCCGGCACGCTCGCACTGCTGCTTCTCCGGGACGCGCTGCCCATTCCCGGCAACGGTACGGATGGCGTGCCGGTCATGCGATTGCTTTTCTTCATCGCTCCATCGCCGCGCGCGCATCTCGACCTGCTCGGTCGTTTGAGCCGCGTGCTTGCGCGCGGGCCGTTGCGCGAACTGGTGCTGAAGTCTGCAAACGACCGTGAGATTTTTGCCGCGCTGGCCACCGACGACGCTGCGTTGTCGAACAGTCTCAAACCGGAGGTGAAATCATGACTCCGGGGGCGTTGTTAGCGCTCGCCGCCGCCAGTTTGGTGGCGGGCATTGCGTCCGGTCTGTGGTTTTCGCGCGTCTGGTTGGCGATCACACTGACTGGCGCAGTGGCGGGGCTGACCGCCGCGCTCTCCGTGCTGGTCGGGGCGATGGATTGGAAATGGCAAAGCGTGTTCGCACTGGGTGGCGAGTTCGTTCACCTGCGACTCGATGGCGTGAGCGCCCTGTTTCTCGCGCTGGTATGCGTGGTGGGCGGGAGCGGGGCGGTGTATGCGCGCGAGTATTGGTCGGAAGAACATTCCCCGGACTCCGCGCCGCGCGGGCGGTTGTGGTGGAGCGCATTGTTGTTGAGCATGGGGCTGGTGTTGACGTGTTCCAACGGCCTTCACTTTTTGATCGCCTGGGAACTGTTCGCGGTCAGTGCGTTTTTCCTGATCACGCTTGACCGGCAGCGCCCCGGCGTCCGAGCGGCAGGCTGGTTGTATCTGGTGGCGTCGCATGCGGGAACGGTTTGCCTGTTCGCGTTCTTCAGCACGCTGGCGGCCCGCACGGGAAGCTGGGAACTCGGCCCGATGCGCGAACACGCCGCGCTCGCGCCTTTGTTCTGGCTGGCCCTGGCAGGTTTTGGAGTGAAGGCAGGCATGTTTCCGCTGCATGTTTGGTTGCCCTCCGCTCACGCAAACGCGCCCAGCCATGTCTCGGCTGTCATGTCGGGCGTGGCCATCAAGATGGGTATCTACGGCATCGTGCGCTTCAGCGGCTGGCTGCCCGTTCCAGCGGGCGCGGGCGGGTTGGTGATGGGCTTGGGCGCGACCAGTGCGCTGCTCGGCATCGCGTTCGCGTTCGCGCAAAACGATGTCAAACGGCTGCTCGCGTATTGCTCGGTGGAGAACATCGGTGTGATTCTGATTGGCGTCGGCGGGGCGTTGCTCGCGGTGACGCATGGCGATGCGCCGTGGGGAAAACTCGCGCTCGTCGGAGCGATGCTGCATGTGTGGAATCACGGCGCGTTCAAGGCGCTTCTGTTTTTCGGTGCGGGGTCGGTGCTGCACGCCACGGGCACGCGCGAGATGAGCAAGCTGGGCGGGCTGTGGCGCACGATGCCATGGACAGCGAGCTTGTTCCTGCTCGGCTCGGTGGCCGTGGCTGGCCTGCCACCGCTCAATGGATTTGTCAGCGAATGGTTGATCTACCTCGGTCTCTTCGACGCGACGATGAGCAAGGAAGTTTCGGCGTGGGCCGCGATGCCGGCGGCCATCATGCTGGCGATGGCCGGGGCTTTGGCGATGGCAAGTTTTGCGAAGGCGGGCGCGATGATTTTCCTTGGTGCTCCCCGTACACACGTCGCCGCTCACGCGCACGAATGTGGCCTGGGAATGCGCGGCCCGATGTTGTTGCTCGCCGGGGTGTGCGCGACGATTGGGCTCGCTCCGATTCTGTTCTGGCACGTGGCCGCCCGCGTCGTGGCAAGCTGGCGTTCCACCTGGGTGATGGTGGAAACGCCCGCGCCATTGACGACGCTGGGCTCGGTTCACGTCGCGCTGGCGATTCTGGTTCTGCTGGCAGCAGTCTGGCTGTGGCGCAAATCGCACGCAAACGGACTGGCGCGCGGTCTGACGTGGGACTGTGGCTACGCGACTCCCGCCGCTCGGATGCAATACACCAGCGCGTCCTTCAGTGGAATCGTCTCGGGCTGGTTTGGCTGGGTGCTGCAACCGGAACGGAAAGCGCGCCGACCGCGCGGGCACTTTCCAACCGAGGCCATCCGTTTGGAGCGTGTTCCGGAAACGGTATTGGAACGTGTTATCGGGCCAGTGGGCGCGGTCATCCTGCAAGTCTCCACCGGCGTGCGTCGATTACAGCACGGTCGGTTGCAGTTCTACATCCTCTATGTGGTGGCGGGTCTGATTGCCCTGGGCGTGCTCGTGTTATTGGGAGGCGCGCAATGAACTCAATCCTCGAACTGATTCTTCGACTCGCCGTGTGGCTGGTGCTTGCGCCGCTGCTGCCGGGCATTATTAACAAAGTGAAGGCGTGGTTCGCCGGCCGCCAAGGCCCGCCAGTGCTGCAACTTTATTACGACCTGGCGAAGCTGTGGCGCAAAAGTGTTGTAATGAGCACTCTCGCGTCGCCCGCGTTCGTCGCCGGGCCGGCAGTGGCGTGGGTGGCCCTGACCGGAGCGGCCCTGCTAATGCCGCTCGGGGCGGCGGGCGGCGCGCTGAGTTTTCGCGGTGACGTGCTGTTGCTGATTTATCTGCTGGCGCTGGCGCGCTTTGGCACAGCGTGGGCGGCGATGGAAACCGGCTCGGCGTTCGAGGGCATGGGCGCGGCGCGCGAGGTCAGTTATGCGGTGCTCGCGGAAGCGGCCATCATCGCGGCGGTGCTTTCGTTGAGCGTCCAGACCGGAAGCGTTTCGCTGGTCACCATGTTGTCGCCCTCGGCGGGAGCGGGTGCGGTGCTGCTGGCGGCTGGCTTGTTCACCGTGCTGCTTGCGGAGAATTGCCGCGTACCGTTCGACGACCCGAACACGCATCTGGAGTTGACGATGATTCACGAAGTGATGGTGCTCGACCACAGCGGGCCGCCCCTCGCGGCGATTCTGCACGGCGGGTCCATGAAGCTGCTGCTCTTTGCCGTGCTGCTCGTGCAAGCCGTGTTGCCGATGGGAGAATTGACTCCACTGGCGGCCAGTGGCGCGCTGGCGGTGGGCGTGTTGGCCGTGACGGTTGGCGTTGGATTGGTCGAGTCACTGCTCGCGCGACTGGCCTTTCGGCGTGTGCCGCTGCTGCTGACGACGGCGTTTCTGCTGTGTCTGTTCGCGTTGCTCGTGGCGTGGAAAGGTGGTGCGAAATGAACAGTGGCACTTTGAATCTGTTGATTGGTCTGGCGATGGGGTTGAACCTGCTCGCGCTCGGCAGCAGCCGCTTGCCCTCGCTCATTCGCGCGGTGGCCGTGCAAGGGGTGCTGCTCGGAGTGATGCCGCTGGTGATTGAACATGAAGAGCTGGACTGGCGCGTGGTTGCGGTCGCGCTGGCCACGATGGTGGGCAAGGGCATCGTCATTCCCACCCTGCTGCGACGAGCGATGCGAGCCGCGAACATCGAGCGCGAGATCCAACCGTTCCTTGGTTACGTGCCGTCGCTGCTGCTCGGCGCGGGCGGCACGATTGCCGCCGTGGCGCTCGCGCGGGCATTGCCGTTGTTGCCGGAGCACGCCGGAACGCTGCTTGTGCCAGGGGCGATTGCCTCGATACTGACTGGTTTCATTTTGCTGATTGGCCGGGTCAAGGCCATCTCACAGGTCTGCGGTTATCTGATTTTGGAGAACGGCATCTACCTTTTCGGCCTGCTGCTCATCCACTCGACACCGCTGCTGGTGGAGTCGGGTATTCTGCTGGATGTCACCGTGGGGGTGTTCGTCATCGGCATCATCGTGGACCGCATTCAACGCGCCTTCGATTCGCTCGACACCCGCAAACTCACCACGCTCCGCGAATGATTGCACTTCTCCTCATCCTAGTGCCCCTGGCGGGAGCGGCCATCGCTGCCGCGTGGCCGAACAGCCGCACCCGGCCCTGGCTGCTGCCGGTCTTCGGTCTCGCGCATGTCGTGCTGGCCTTTTGGCTGTTCCTCAATCCGCCCGTCGTCGCACCGAGTGCGTGGCTGGGTTTTGATCCACTCGCGCGGGCCGTGTTGCCGGCGGTGTCGGTGCTGTTTCTGGTCTGCGCGGCGTACGGCGTGTCGTATTTGCGCATCCGGTCGGAACGGCCCAACCGTGTCTTCGTCGCGTTACTGCTCGCCATACTTGGTTTGTTGAGCGCCGGACATCAGGCCCGGCATCTGGGCTTGCTGTGGATTGCGACCGAAGCAGTCACGCTCGCGGCTGTCCCGCTGCTGCACTTCAACGGCACGCCGCGCGCCTTCGAGGCGACCTGGAAATATCTGCTCGTCGGCGGCACGGGCATCGCGCTGTCGCTGCTCGGCTCGTTCTGCCTGGGCTACGCGTCGCTGCATGGCGGGGGAGAAGGCGACCTGACTTTCGTGGCCTTAACCAGTCAGGGCGCGGGCTTGTCGCGCCCGTGGGTGCTGTCCGCGTGGGTGCTGCTGCTCGTCGGTTACGGCACGAAAATGGGTCTGGCTCCAATGCACACTTGGAAGCCGGACGCTTACGGCGAAGCGCCCAGCATCGTCGGCGCGATTCTCGCGGGTGGCGTGACCACGGTGGCGTTCACCGCAATCCTGCGCGTGCGTTCTGTCGTCGGCGCGGCGGGCGAAGGCCACATCGCCGACCGGACGCTCTTGGTCATCGGATTGTTTTCGATGCTGGTCGCGGCGTTGTTCCTGTTGGGCACGCGCGATTTCAAACGAATGCTCGCCTATTCGAGCGTGGAACACATGGGCATCCTGAGCATCGGCGCGGCCTTCGGCGGCGCGGGCGTGGCGGCGGCGCTCTTTCATGTATGGAGCAACGGCCTGACCAAAGGCGCGCTGTTTCTCAGCGCGGGCAACATCCGTCGCGCGGCGGGTTCGCCCTCAATGGATGACGTGCGCGGCATGTCGATGCTGACGCCTCGCTCGGCGGCGATTTTCGTCACCGGCATGTTTGCCGTCACGGCCTTGCCGCCGTTCGGTCCATTTTTTAGCGAACTGCAAGTGGTGCGCGCCGGACTGGCTGCGGGTCACGGCGGCGCGACGGCGGTGTTTCTCGGCTGCCTGCTATTGGCGTTCTTCGGACTGACGCGCGTGGTCTTTGGCATCGTGGACGGACGTCCGCGCCCGACCACGCGGACGAACGCCAAACGCTTTGTCGAAAGCGCGGGGGTAATAGTTCCACCGCTGGCGCTGCTGGGACTGTCCTTGTGGATCGGACTTTTTACTCCGCCGATATTACGCGAAGCCTGGGCGGGGGTGGTCGCCCAACTTTTTCCAACTCCATGAGCGCCACAACTCCATTTGCCCTCATGGCCAACGCCACCCGTCTTCCTTGGGCGGAGGTGCCCGCGTGGCCGGTGAGGGAGTTTGTTCGGGCGACGTCGAATGAACTCACGCGTGGCGCGCGGTTGTGCGCGTGGTTTGGTGTGCCGGAACGTTCGGGCTTGCATCTCGTTGCCGTGCTGGCGTTCGACGCCGACAACACACTGGCGGTCGGTCGCAGTGAGCCGTTCAGCGGCCATTATCCCGCGCTCACACCCACGCACCCGCAGGCGCACCTGTTCGAGCGCGAAGTCTGGGAGCAACACGGCGTCACGCCCGAAGGTCATCCGTGGCTCAAGCCCGTGCGCAAGTCCAACGCGAACGGGAACGCGCCCGCCAATGGCGAGTTCTTCCGCGTGGACGGGCGGGAGATTCACGAAGTCGCCGTCGGCCCGGTCCATGCGGGCATCATCGAGCCGGGCCACTTCCGTTTCCAATGCGCGGGCGAGGAAGTGCTGCACTTGGAAATCGCGCTCGGTTACCAGCATCGCGGCATCGAGGAGGCGCTGGCGGGCGGCCCACATCTCGCAACGATGAGCCAGATGGAAACCATCGCGGGCGACACGACCATCGCCCACGCCACCGCTTACGCGACCATTCTTGAATCACTCGCAGGCACGGAAGCGCCCTTGCGGGCGCAATGGCTGCGCGCCATTACGCTCGAACTCGAACGGCTGGCCAACCACACCGGCGACATGGGCGCGCTGGCGGGCGACGTGGCGTTCCTGCCCACGCAGTCCGCGTGCGGAAAAATTCGTGGTGACTTCCTCAATCTCACCGCGTTGGTTTGTGGCAATCGCTTTGGGCGCGGCCTCGTGCGCCCCGGCGGTTGCCGTCACGACCTCGAATCGGAACGCGCCAAGCAGTTGCTCGAACGACTGAAGACCGCGCTCACGGACACCGAACAAGCCGTGGCGTGGTTCTGGGATGCCGCATCCGTACGCGTCCGTTTTGAGCACGTCGGCACGGTTTTTCCCGCGCAAGCCAGCGAGATTGGAATGGTTGGTCCGGCGGCGCGGGCCTGCGGTCTGGTGCGCGACGTGCGCTACGATCATCCGGCGGGCTGGCATCGTTTCGCCCAAGCGCCCGTTGCTGTTTGGCCCGGCGGCGATGTCTTCGCCAGAGCCCGCGTGCGTTCACTGGAAATCCAGCGCTCCGGCGAGTTTCTCCGCGACCAACTGGCCTCGCCTGCCGACGGCGACCTGCGCAGCGAGCTCCCACCGCCCGCGCGCGACACCTTGGCCGTGGCACTGGTCGAAGGTTGGCGCGGCGAAGTTTGCCACGCCGCGCTGACCGATGCCATTGGGCGCTTTCGCCGTTACAAAATTATTGATCCGTCGTTTCACAATTGGACTGGTCTCGCCCTGGCCTTGCGCGGCACGGCCATCTCGGATTTTCCGATTTGCAACAAGAGCTTCAACCTCTCCTACTGCGGTTTTGATTTGTGAACCACGAATGAACACCAATGCACACCAAGACGGCAGGGCGCGCTACTCCGTGCGCGCCGTTTCGTGCCAGGCAGACAGCGGCGCGCACGGAGTGACGCGCCCTACCATCGCTGAGAAATATGTTCGTCATTGATACCATCATCCATCGCCTGAGGCGCGGCTGCGAGACGATGGCCTATCCCAAAGGCCCAGCCCCCGCATTGCCCGACCGCCACGGCGGCGCGCTCAAGGTGGACGCGAGCAAATGCGCCGATGGCTGCACGGCCTGCGTGCCTGTGTGTCCAACTCAAGCCATTACCCGACCGAACGGGAAACCTGTCGCGCTTGATTTGGGTCGCTGCATCTTTTGCGCTGCCTGTGTGGAAGCTTGCCCGACCAAAGCCATCACGCAGACCGGCGATCATCGCATGGCCGTGAGTCGTCGCGAGGACCTCGTGCTGGGTGAGTCGGGAAAAGAACACGTCCGCCTCGCGGTCGCCCTCAATGAGCAACTCCGCAAACTCTTCGGCCGTTCGTTGCGCCTGCGTCAGGTGAGTGCCGGTGGCTGCGCCGCATGTGAAGCCGACACGAATGTTCTCGGCACAATCGGCTGGGACTTGGGACGCTTCGGCATTCAATTCGTCGCCGCGCCGCGCCATGCGGACGGCCTGCTGATCACCGGCCCGGTATCGAAGAACATGGAACTCGCGCTCAAGAAAACCTACGACGCCGTGGCCGCGCCAAAAATTGTGATTGCCGTGGGCGCGTGTGCGATTGCGGGCGGGCCATTCATCGGTCACCCGCAACACAACCAAGGCGCGAGCCCGGTCGTGCCAGTGGACCTGTTCATTCCCGGTTGCCCACCGCATCCGTTGACCATCCTCGACGGCTTGCTGCGCTTGCTCGACCGTTTGGAGAAACCTCCGCGCCGCGAATCTTTTCACTCAAACTCATAGGTTACCACTCTCGCAACCAAAGTGGTTGCAGGCGCAATTTGCGCTAACTCCACTGAACAGCGGCCTTCAACGGTTCCGGGAGTGTCGCCCATGCGGTGACAATCAGGGACAAATCCGGCCCCAAAGTGACTGGTTTTTGTGTGTCCCTTTGTGTGTCAACATGCGGAATTCCGTTATTTTCAGAAGAATTCTGCGAGGTTCGAATCCCCTCTTTCCGCTCCCAAGATCATCTCACTCTGTTATTGGACTCGCACCCGGCTCCTTCGTTCCATCCGGTTCCTTAAGTCCGTTCCCGAGCCCGCCCGTGGGATTCAGTCCTGCCCGGGGCAGAGGCTCCAGTGTCGATTGCGTGGATTGAACAGGGCGGGGCGTCGCATGGGACGGTGATCCAGTTCGAAGCTGACGGTCGCCGCCCAGGCGGGCTCGGCCAGCAGCAACAGGGCGTCCACATGCGGCAGGACCTTGACCTCATGGCGGTGGATCTGATCCAGGACGCGGTTCTGGTGCTCCAGCTTCGCGGCGGCAAGGCGGGATTCGTATTTGGCGTGGGCGTCAGAACCCTTGCGCCGGGACTGGCGCCCGGTCAGTTCCCTTTGGTAACCCTCGAAGTAGCGGTCGATGCGGTCCAACTCTCGCTGAAGGTATCTTGTCTGGCGGGCGCGGATCGCGAGCAGGTCGCCTTGGAGTTCTTCCGCGAGCGCAGCCTGGACCAGCGGCTTCCAGCGGATCGTTTCCGCCGGAGGCCACGACACGTCAAGCGGTGAGGCTTCGGTCACATCGCAAAAATCAAGTCGCTGGGCGAGGTCATCGTCCCGGCGTCCTTCCGGCAGGGAAAGGGCCAGCCGATGCACGGACCAATGCTGGTCGATGGCCTGGATCTCGCAGCGGACAAGGGCCAGCAGGGAGAAGAGATGATCGGACCGGAAGGCGGATTCAGGACGCCAGCCCCGGGTATTTGGAAACTGTTGGTGCCAGAGTTTGGCGGTCACCTTGGGATCCGGAGGGTCGGGCGAGCCCACCGGTGCCAGGAGCACCCGCTCGAAGGTGAGCGGAATGGAGCGCAGCGTTTCGGCCAGTCGAAAGGTGAGAGGGCATCCTGGAAACACCTCGCCATTCGCGTTTCTGGTCGTCGTGGCGTCGGCGGGAGGAAAGGAGATCTCACGCTCGACAAAGCCGCCTTGCGCTTCCCAGAGCCGGGCGGCAGGCCCCTCGGCAACCAGGTGCAGGCGATCGTGCCAGGTTCGTTCGCAGACGGCGCCGAGCGATTCCAGGCCTTCCTGGTAAAACTCAATCAGGCGTGCCGGGTCAGGGGAGAGACGGGTCAATTTCATAGCGACTCGTAATCCTGCGCAAAGAGGGAGTCATCGAGTTCCTTGACCTGACTGTATTGCCGTCGGGCCCGCACGAGCTCCTCGCCGAGGGCATCCAGCGAGCCGGCCACGTCCTCCTCCGCGTCTCGCCAGCGACGAAAGACCTCGGAGGCGAAATCCTCGCTGCCGAAGCGGTCGCCGAGGATCAGCCCCGTTTCCCCCACCACCAGTTCGAACAGGTTCAGCTTGTCCTGGAGCAACCCGAGCAGGTGCTCCTGGAGGGTGCCGGTCTGCACGAAGTTGTAGATCCGTACGGGATGCCGCTGGCCCAGGCGGTGGAGCCGGCCGATGCGTTGCTCGATTTCCATGGGGTTCCAGGGCAGGTCGAAATTAACCAACCGATGACAGAACTGAAGGTTTCGGCCCTCGGTGCCGCTGCGCGTGAGGATCAGGGCGCCGCCGCGCTTGCGGAACCGGTCCACGACAGGCTGGCGCTGGGGGGCGGGGGTCTGCCCGTTCACCACGAAGGTCTCGACACCCAGGCTGCCCAGAAAGCCTGCCAGTGCCTCCTGGGTCTGAAGGAATTGCGTGAACACAACGACGCCGCCCTCCCCGCGCGTCAGGGGCATCAACAATCTGCATTTGCGTTCCCAACTTGGCTCCAGGGGCGCCTGGTCATGCCACGTGCGCGCCCGTTCCTTATCGGGATAGGAGGCCAGTGCACCACGCCAGGCGGCGGGACTGCTGCCGGCGGCCTGGAGCAGAAGGCGCCCCCAAAGGCTGGCCTGGCCTGGGTCGAGACTCTCCAAGCTGCTTCGGAACTCGGCTTCCCACCCGCGCCAAAAGTCGCGCTCCGCGTCGTCCGGCTCGAACAGCACCGTTTCCGCATGGCGGGCAGGCAGCTCCAGCCCGGCGTTGGAGCGGGTGTTTCGGATCATAACGCCGCCCAGCAGTCGGCGCAGCGCCTCCGGCTCCCGGGGTTGATGCGGCCGCTTGGGATCCACGAAGCGGGCCTTGAACTCTCGCGGGGAAGGAAACTGGCCCGGCTGCAGAAGCGTGACCAGATTGTGGAGGTCCTCAAGCGAGTTTTGCACCGGCGTAGCCGTGAGGAGGAGCAGGAATTGACGGGGCAAGGCGTTGACGGCCTGCCAGGCCTGGGTCGTGCGGTTGCGCAACAGATGGGCCTCGTCAATGATGAGCAGGTCCCATTGCACCTCTCGGGCCACCCCGAGATGTGCAGGCTGCTTCAAGGTGTGCAGCGAGGCGACGATGGCCGGGTGCTCGCGCCAAAAGGACGCCGGGTCGGATCGCGTAAGGTCACTGTTGGTTGTCGCCGTCTCGATTCCGAACTTGTCCGACAGTTCCTCCGCCCATTGATCCACCAGCGACGGGACGGTCAGGACGAGGATCCTGCCGACCATGCCCCGCGTGAGATACTCCTTGGCGACCAGCCCCGCTTCGATGGTTTTGCCCAAGCCCACCTCGTCCGACAGCAGGGCGCGTCCGCGCAACGGTCCGATCACCCTGAGGACGGTGCGGATCTGGAATTCAAGCCGCTCAATCCGACAGTAGGGAAGAGCCAGCAGGTCATCGGCCTGGTTGGAGACCCACCAACGAGCCGCTTGCTCGCACAGGGCATAGGATCGCAGGTGGGCCAGGGGGAGGAAGGTGTCCTGCTGGGGAACCTCAGGGAACTCGAAGACCACCGGGATCTCCGGCGGAGGCCGATGCCTGTGGGAGGCGGGTTCGCCGGTTTGGACGGGGGGCAGGTCCGCCTTCCGGGCTGCCCGCCGGGCTTCGCGCTCACGTTGGGCCCGTTCACGTCGGGCGCGCCGTTCCGCCTGTGCCTGCCGTGCTTTCTCAAGCTGGTCTTGGCGCCTGAACTCGCGCTGCCGAATCTTTCCGGCCAGTTGATTCAGTCGGTCCTCCTCCTCCGCTAAGGCGGGGCCCATTTCGGCCATGACCTGCCTCAGCAGCGCAAACTGAGGCCCTAACTGCTCGGCCATCCTTTGGACCGTATTCTCCAGCCACGCCCAGGGGGCCCGCTTGGGAATGTCCACCGGCTGCGCCTGTCCGCCATCGGCGGGCTTGCCCCCGGGCTGCGCAAGGATGGCCGCGGCGTGCACCGCGTCGGTGCGCGTAGGGAATTGCCGCCGCAGCCACTGGAGGCGCCCACGGATGGCATTGAGATGATGGGAGGTGGTGAAGGCGGAAGCCCGGGCAGGAGGAGCCCACTCCCAGGTCAGCTCATTGACCCCGGTGCATCGGATCGTGACCTCAACCGCGATCGCACGACGGCGATTGTCCCACCAGACGAGCCGAATGTGGTTCGAGGGAAAATCCAGGAGGACTTCAAGGCGGTGCGGGGAGATGTGGTCACTGGTGTCCAACAACTCGAATTGATCCTGGCCGAGGGGCATGATGGATGAACTAATTGGGTTCGTGGAGAATTGTGGCGGCCGATCCAACGAGAGGTCAATGGCATTTTTGCCAACCCCAGAGGCACTCCCCCCCGCATTCGGGACCGGGTTATGCGGCATGGCTGCTGACAACGTCGGCGAGTCGAGGCGTTGTCGCCATCAGACCCGCCGGTTTCAGCTTGCTCTTACTCTTACTCCTACTCTGCAGAGGCGAGTAAGAGTACGTCGTTTCCCAGATGCTGCTGGGGAAAGAAGGCTGCGCTGCGGGTTGCGGTACAAGGTGAAACATGGGCCAGGAGAGCACCATACATCGCACCCCATCAAAGGCCCCTCACCCCTGCCCTCTCCCGGCGGGAGAGGGTGACCCGTCCTCCGCGCTGAGAAAGGCCCCTGCGCTCATCCCTCTCACCCACCCCGGCTCGCTGTTCCCTCTCCCCTCGGGAGAGGGTCAGGGTGAGGGGCCCCAGCAAAACGACACCATGTGGGTCGTTCTTTTCGAATCAAGGGTAGGAGTAGGAGCAAGAACCTGCGCCACAAGCGCCCGTGCCGACTTTGTCGAGCGCCTTGGGTCATGCGGGGCAGGACGATCGAATTTGACAATTTGACCCGGTTGCACAGGCTATATCCATATGCATACAACGCGCATCAACCTTTCCGAGAAGGTTCGCCCGCAGGTGAGGGGACGCCGACACCGCAGACCTCTTGACGGAGCTTTTCCGCATCGTGGATGAGGACCTCTGGCTGCTTGAGGCTCACCAGAAGTATCCCCGGCATGCCCCCACTTTCCCTGCGTTGGCGATTCCAATGGAGGGACTGCAGGCGAATGGCTAATCGTGCGGCCCGCCTGGCTCCAGCTCCCACCATGAACCGGCCATGATCTTGCACCGCTCCCTGCATCCAGACGACATCCTGCATCCTTCCGAACAGGACATGGTCAGCGCCATCGGAGAGCTTCTGGACAAGCACACCGATGATGGTCCCGGTTACGTGGTACTGGCCGATGGCCAATCCGGGGCCCAACGGGTTTCTGGTCCGGGCGTGATCCAGGTCGTGGGGACCGCCGAATCGTGGATCGTGGAGTTCCGCGACCGAGAGAGCGGGAAATGGTACCGCATCCCCCAAGGCCTCCCCAAGGCGAAGGTCGTGGCGCTGTTTCATGCCTTCTACAAGGGTGACCGTGCACAGTTGAGTGGGATGTCCTGGACGGAATCCGCGGGACATCCGGAGGTGGAAACTCCCGCTGTGCAGATCTTTCTTTGGCTGATTCTCACGGCGGCCGTGATGAGCATTGCATTTTTGAAGCTCTGAACACGGGCATCGCCATCGAAAGGACCTAGTCCATGAGTGAGCCCAACCACATCGAATACCGCACGGGAAATGCCGACCTGGATCTGGAGGCGGTCATTGAACTCTACCGTCGCTCCACGTTGGGCGAGCGCCGGCCGGTTGGCACACGCTCGATCATGCAGGCCATGATTGAGAACGCGGACCTGGTCATCACGGCATGGGATGGCACGCGCCTGATCGGCATTTCGCGCACCCTGACCGACTACCAGTATGTGGCCTACCTGGCGGATCTGGCGGTGGACGTGGCATGGCAGGGAAAGGGCATCGGGCGAAGACTGATTGAGCTGACGCGTGAGGCGTTGGCGCCAACGTGCTTCATCACCCTGCTCGCCGCCCCCAATGCCAACGACTACTATCCCAAGGCTGGCTTTGTACACAATCCCCGGGCATGGATGCTGCCCGCGCAGGAGGCGGCTCAACCCGATCCCACAGACTGAAAAGGGGGATCCTTGCCATCGACTGGAAGGCGGAACCAGGCCACCTCCAAGCTGCCTGGACGGGTTCTCCACCGGCTTGACCCTCATTTGATCCTCGCGCATTCTGCGGCATCCAGCGATGGCGTTACCGGAATCACTCATCTCCGAATTAAGGCAAATCGTCGGCCCCAAGCAGGTGCTGACGGCACGGGAGGACTTGATTCCATACGCGTTTGATGGCACCGCGGCGATGAAGCAAATGCCTGGGGTCGTGGTGTTTGCCAAGAACAGCGCCCAAGTGGTTGGCATTCTTCAGTGGGCCAACACCCATGGCACAGCCATCGTCACCCGCGGAAGCGGCACGGGCCTGAGTGGAGGGAGCGTGCCCTCGCCGGATTGCGTGGTGCTCTGCACCGTCCAGATGGATCGCATCCTAGAGTTGGATCGGGCGAATCTGACCATGCTGGTCGAGCCGGGCGTCACCACCATTCAGATTGCAGACGCCGCGGCGGAGGCGGGATTGTTTTATCCGCCCGATCCAGGCTCCATGAAGATCTCCACCATCGGCGGGAACGTGGCGGAAAACTCGGGAGGCCTGAGGGGCCTCAAATACGGGGTCACACGCAATTACGTCATGGGCATGGAAGTCGTCCTGCCGGATGGAGAGATTCTTTGGACGGGCAACAAGTGCGTCAAGGACGTGGCTGGTTACTCCCTTCGCGACCTGTTCATAGGTTCGGAAGGAACGCTCGGGGTCATCACGCGGATCCTTCTGAAGCTGATTCCCAAGCCGGCCGCCAAGAAGACCATGGTCGCCACCTTTGACCGCATGGACTCGGCGGCTGAAACCGTGTCGGCCATCATCTCCGCCCAAATCATTCCCTGCACCCTCGAGTTTCTGGACCGGACGACCATTCATTGTGTGGAGGACTACGCCAAGATCGGGTTGCCCCTGGACTGTGAAGCGCTGCTTCTGATGGAGACCGACGGTCATCCGGAAGTCGTCGCGGAGGAAGCCGAGGCGATGGAGCGAATCTCCCGCGAACATGGGTGCCTTGAAGTGCGAGTTGCGGCCAATGAAGAGGAAGCCATCAAGCTGGCCAGCGCCCGACGCACGGCGTTTTCAGCCCTGGCCCGCCTGGCCCCCACCACCATCCTGGAGGACGCCACCGTGCCCCGCAGCGAGCTGGGGAAGATGATTCGATTCGTGGAGGCGGTGGCCAAGAAATACAACCTGAAGATCGGGACGTTTGGACACATGGGCGACGGCAACCTTCACCCCACGTTTCTGACCGACGAGCGCAATCAGGAGGAGATGCGGCGTGTGCATGAGGCCTTCCACGAGATCTTCGAGGAGGCCATCCGCCTCGGAGGCACCATCACGGGTGAACATGGCGTTGGCCTGGCCAAGAAGTCCTTCCTGCCCCGATTTGCGGGCGATGCTCAAATGAGGGTCATGCGCGAGCTTCGCCGGGCCTTGGATCCCAAGGGCATCCTGAATCCCGGCAAGCTGTTCGACTAACCAACCGGAATCACCCGAGCCGTCGAGGTGTCAGGACGGACGGGCCGACGCTTTTCAGGCGATGAAACAAAACAAACCCCAACCCAGAAGGATCTTCCGCGTCATGGAGTGGCCCTCCGCCCTGGCTCTGGGGACCCTGGCGGCATTTCTCTTTTCCCTGAAACAGATCAATCCCGAACTGCGCATCGAGTGGAGCCTGGGCTCGGCCATTGTCTTCGTGATCGGGACCCTGGTTTCCTGGTTCCTGGCCCGGGCTGTCTTCCGCATGGCAGAACAACCCGCCCTTGACGAAGCCGATGCAGCGCGAAAGGGGCGCAAGAACAAGATGATCCTATTCGTCTCGGTCCTCAGCGTGGCCACCGTGTGCAGCCTGGCTTATGGTCTCAAAGACGTCTCGCCCGCCAAACGACTCGACGTCATCATCGGCACGGGCTGCGCCTTCCTGGCCATCGCGGCTGCACTTTACGGGTTCTGGCGTCTGGTTCAGTTTCTGGAGCGCCATGGGCTGCCAGAAGAGGAGGAGGAGGAGGAGGAGGAGGAGGTGAAGAAGTCACCCCCCAGCGAAGATCGATCCGAGTAAACCGGAGGAATGAAGGACCCACACACATCCTACCTCAAGGGACTCGACTACTCGGTGGTGCAGCAGTGCATGCACTGCGGCATGTGTTTGCCCACGTGCCCCACCTACGACGCCACAAAGCTCGAGCGCAACAGTCCGCGCGGTCGCATCGCCCTCATGCGAGCGATCGCTGACGACCAGCTTGAGCCGACCCGCTCCTTCGCGGAGGAGATGTATTATTGCCTCGGCTGTCTGGCGTGCATGACGGCCTGCCCGGCGGGCGTGAACTATGCCGAGCTTTTCGAGAACGCACGCGCCGAGGCGGAACGATCCGGTGTCATGAACACACCGCGCCGTCGGCTGATTCGCTTTATCACCCTTCGTTGGCTGTTCATGCACCCGGGTCGCCTGCAATGGCTCGGCAACTTGATGAGGCTGTATCAATCCGTTGGCTTGCAAACACTTGTGAGAAAGTCGGGCCTGTTGTGGCTGCTCCCAAAGCGGCTCCGTGAATTGGAGGCCATGACCCCCACGATTCAGCCTGCCTTCTCTGAGGACCTGATCGAACCCAGGATGTCCGCACGCGGCGTGCAACGGTATCGTGTGGCCCTGCTGAGTGGCTGCGCCCAGGACTTGATCTTCAGCGATGTGAATCGGGACACCGCTGAAGTCCTGAGTCGAAATGGCTGTGAAGTGATCACACCTCCCGCACAATACTGCTGCGGTTCTCTGCATGCCCACAATGGTGAATGGGAACTGGCCAAGGAGCTGGCGCGTCGCCAGCTCGAACAGATTCCCCCGGACCAATACGACGCCATTATCTCCAACGCGGCGGGATGCGGTTCCCACCTCAAGCACTACGCGACGCTTTTGCGGGATGATCCGAGATATCGTGATCGCGCCATTGCCTGGGATGCCAAGATCAAAGACATCCATGAGTGGCTCGCCTCGATCGGACTCGAGCCGCCTCACATCAACCCCCTATCGGAAACGGTGGTGACATACCACGAGGCCTGCCATTTGTGTCACGGCCAACAGATCACGGCCCAGCCAAGACAGGTGCTGAAGTCAATTCCCAAGCTGCGGCTGGTGGAGTTGCCGGAGAGCACCTGGTGTTGCGGAAGCGCGGGCATCTACAATCTCATTCAACCGGAAATGGCTTCCACCCTGTTACAGCGCAAGGTGAACCACATCAAGACCACGGGGGCTAAGGTCGTCGCCACGGGCAATCCAGGATGCCTTCTTCAAGTGATGAACGGATGCCGCCAGGCTGGCATAGACATCCGGGTGGTGCATCCGGTATCGCTCCTGGCTGAGGCCTATCGTCAAGAAGCAAACTCCGCATCCACATCCTCCTGATGCGATGAATCAAGGAGCACGTTGAACCCTACGCAGCCAAGAGAAGGAAGACGCGCCTTGACCTAAAGCCAGCTCAGGCAGGGGACGGGAATGTCAGGATAAAAAGGGCGGGGCCGGATAACCGGCCCCGCTTTGCACTTGGAATGTCTCGTTCTCCCTGTCGAAGGGGAGATTAGTAGTCCATGCCACCCATGCCGTGGTCATGACCGCCGGCAGGTGCATCCTTCTTGGATTCAGGAACTTCCGTGATGAGCGCCTCGGTGGTGAGGAGCAATCCGGCGATGGAGGCGGCATTCTGGAGTGCGGTGCGGGTCACCTTCTTGGGATCGACCACACCAGCCTTCACCAAGTCGCAGTAGGTGTCGGCCGCGACGTTGTAGCCTTCATTGCCCTTGCGGCGCTTGACCTCCTGGACAACCAGGGAGCCTTCGACACCGGCATTGGCGGCGAGGGCACGCAGCGGGTACTCGACGGCGCGCTTCACGATCTCGATGCCGATGGCCTCGTCCTCGTCGCTGGGCTTGGCATCGGCGATCGCGGGCAGGGTGCGGAGCAGCGCCACACCACCGCCAGGGACGATGCCTTCCTCGACGGCGGCACGGGTCGCGTGGAGCGCGTCCTCGACGCGGGCTTTCTTCTCCTTCATCTCGGTCTCGGTGGCGGCACCGACATTGATGACGGCCACGCCGCCGGCGAGCTTGGCGAGGCGTTCCTGCAACTTCTCGCGATCGTAGTCGGAGGTGGTCTCCTCGATCTGGCGGCGGATCTGGCTGACCCGGCCCTGGATCTCTGAGGACTTGCCGTAGCCTTCAACGATGGTGGTGTTCTCCTTGTCCACCAAGACATTCTTGGCGCGACCGAGGTCATCCATCTGGATGTTCTCGAGCTTGATGCCGAGATCTTCGGTGATGCAGCGCCCACCGGTCAGGATGGCGAGGTCTTCGAGCATGGCCTTGCGGCGGTCGCCGAAGCCAGGGGCCTTGACGGCGCAGGCCTGGAGGGTGCCGCGGAGCTTGTTCACGACGAGGGTGGCCAGGGCTTCACCTTCGACCTCTTCGCAGATCACCAGGAGGGGCTTGCCGCCCTTGGCGATCTTCTCGAGGATCGGAAGGAGGTCCTTGAGGTTGCTGATTTTCTTCTCGTAGATCAGGATGTAGGCGTCCTCTAGCTTGCACTCCATGGTCTCGGGGTTGGTCACGAAGTAGGGGGAGAGGTAGCCCTTGTCGAACTGCATCCCTTCGACCACGTCGAGGGTGGTTTCGATCGACTTGGCCTCCTCGACGGTGATGGTGCCGTCCTTGCCGACCTTGTCCATCGCGTCGGCAATGATCTCACCGATGGTCGCGTCCCAGTTGGCGGAGACGGTGGCGACCTGCTTGATCTCTTCCTTGTCCTTCACCTTCTTGGCGATCTTGGCAAGCTGGTTCACCGCAGCCTCCACGGCCTTTTGAATGCCGCGTTGGATGCCGATCGGGTTGGCCCCCGAGGTCACATGCTTGAGGCCCTCACGGAAGATCGCCTCGGCGAGCACCGTGGCCGTGGTGGTGCCGTCTCCGGCCGCATCACTGGTCTTGCTCGCCACTTCGCGAACCATCTGGGCACCCATGTTTTCATAGGGATCCTCCAGCTCGATCTCCTTGGCAACGGTGACACCGTCCTTGGTCACGGTCGGGGAACCGAATTTCTTGTCCAACACCACGTTGCGACCCTTCGGGCCCAGCGTGGCGGTGACCGCCTTGGCGAGCTTCGACACCCCCCTGAGGAGGGTCTGACGCGCGGCTTCATCAAATAATAGTTGTTTTGCTGACATAGGTTTGAGGTTGCTTGCTTGGGGTTTGGATTAGGCGACGATGGCCAGAATGTCGTCGGAGTTGAGGATCTTGTATTCTTTTCCGTTCAGCTTGACCTCGGTCCCGCCGTATTTGCTGACGAGGACGCGGTCGCCGACTTTGACTTCAAACGGCAGCTTCTTGCCGTCGTCGTCGGATCGGCCGGTGCCCAGCGCACGAATGATGCCTTCGGTGGGCTTCTCCTTGGCCGAATCGGGAATGATGATCCCGCCTTTCTTGGTTTCCTTCTCTTCAACCGGCTCTACCAGCACTCGGTCTCCGAGGGGTTTCAGGTTCATTGACATATGTTTAGCGTTGGTTTGTTGTCGTTTTCGGTTATTGCAAAAATCCCCGGTGCACAAGCCACGGGCGATTCCTTTGAAAAAGCACCGCGCCCTCCAGATGCTGCATCAGGCATTGCGTTTTTCTGGACGGCTGGCGTTGCAAAAGTCGTGCATTAATCCTTCTTCTCATCGACCACTTCAGCGTCGATGATGGGCCCCTCATCCTTTTCGGCCTCGCCAGACTCGGCTGCACCGGATCCGGACGCGGTCTGAGTATCCTGACCAGGTGCGCCCCCGCCACCACCTGCAGCTTTGGCTTGCTGTTCGGCGGTTGCGGCTTTGTAGATGGCCTCGGAGGCGCCCTGCCAGGCTTGGTTCAGCTTCTCCGCCGCGGCGTTGATCGCCTCGATGTCCGTGCCCTTGAGCGCCTCCCGAAGCTGCGTGGCAGCCGACTCGATCGCTGTCTTGGTGACGGCATCAACCTTGTCGCCGTGCTCCTTGAGCTGCTTGTCGGATCGATAGAGTGAATTGTCCCCTGCGTTGCGCGCTTCGGCCGCTTCGCGCTGCTTCTTGTCCTCGGCGGCATGGGCCTCGGCATCCTTGCGCATCCGCTCCACCTCTTCCTTGTTGAGCCCGCTGCTGGCAGTGATGGTGATCTTCTGCTCCTTGCCGGTGCCCAGGTCCTTGGCCTTCACGTTAAGGATGCCATTGGCGTCAATGTCAAAAGTCACCTCGATCTGCGGGACGCCCCGGGGGGCCGGTGGGATGTCGGTCAATTGGAACTTTCCGATGCTCTTGTTGAAGTGCGCCATATCCCGTTCTCCCTGAAGGACATGGATCTCCACCCCGGGCTGGCTGTCCGATGCCGTGGAGAAGATCTCCGATTTCCGAGTTGGGATGGTGGTGTTGCGCTCGATCAGGCGGGTGAACACCCCACCCTGAGTTTCAATGCCCAAAGACAGCGGGGTGACGTCCAGCAGAAGGACATCCTTGACGTCACCCTTGAGCACCCCACCCTGAATGGCCGCTCCCACCGCCACCACTTCGTCCGGATTGACACCTTGGTGCGGCGCCTTGTTGACGAGCTTGTGAGCGGTTTCGACCACCTTCGGCATGCGTGTCATCCCGCCCACGAGAACCAACTCATCAATCTCCGTGGCCTGGACGTTGGCGTCAGTGAGACAGTGCTGCACCGGTCGCACGGTGCGGTCGAAGAGATCCTCGCAGAGCTGCTCCAGCTTGGCCCGCCGGAGGGACATGCTGATGTGCTTGGGACCGTTGGCGTCGGCCGTGATGAATGGGAGGTTGATGTCGTACTGCTGAGAACTGGAGAGTGCGATCTTGGCTTTTTCAGCCTCCTCCTTGATGCGCTGAAGCGCGTCGGGCTGCTTCCTCAGATCAATGCCCTGGTCGTTCTTAAACTCCTCAAGAATCCAGTCCATGATCTTGTTGTCCCAGTCATCCCCACCCAGGTGCGTATCCCCGTTGGTGGCCTTCACATCAAAGAGGCCATCACCGATCTCGAGAACGGAGATGTCGAAGGTGCCACCGCCCAGGTCATACACCGCGATCTTCTCATCCTTCTTCTTGTCCAATCCATAGGCCAATGAGGCGGCCGTCGGCTCATTAACGATGCGAAGCACCTCCAGGCCGGCGATGCGACCGGCGTCCTTGGTGGCTTGACGCTGCGAATCGTTGAAGTAGGCCGGAACTGTGATGACGGCCTGGGTGATGGTTTCGCCCAGCCGCATTTCGGCGTCGGCCTTGAGCTTGGACAGAATCATCGCGGAGATTTCTGGGGGGCTGAATCGTTTGGCGCTGCCTTCCACTTCCACTTCCACCTTGACCTCACCGTGCTCTCCCCGGACTACTTTGTAGGGGACGCGCTTGATCTCCTCTTCGACCTCATCATACTGGCGGCCGATAAAGCGCTTGATCGAATAAACCGTGTTTTGCGGATTGGTGACTGCCTGGCGCTTGGCTGCATCTCCGACAAGGCGCTCACCATTCTTGGCGAACGCCACAACGGAAGGAGTGGTCCGCTTTCCTTCTGAATTCTCAAGGACCGTCGCTTCGCCACCTTCCATGACAGCCATGCAGGAGTTTGTCGTTCCGAGATCAATTCCAAGTACTTTTGACATAAAATCCGTTGAATAAAGTTCGACATCAGACCCTTTAGCAGTTGGTGTGCCATGGTGAAGCAGAAGTGTGTATCTACTTGATCCATAATGTCTTATAACACTTACATGAAAGCTTGGAATTCCCTATGTCCCAGGATTAAGCGCCAAAGTGACGCATCCCATTGACTTAGTGGCACAGGTGGGTGTGCCAAGTATTGAGAGAAGCCAGGAGCGGGTTTTCTGTAAAGGAGCGACGGCAAGTGAAAGGCAAGTCAGGTCAAAACCGAATGGCGTTCGAGGGGTGGTTTCAGGAAGCGGGATGTGTGTCTGGCTTCCCTCGCTTCAAGAAGACGGAGATCACGGCAATGTCTGAAGGAGTCACTCCGGAAATGCGTGATGCCTGACCTAGTGTCATCGGTCTGAGCTGAGAAAGCTTCTGGCGCGCTTCAGTGCGAAGGCTGGGGATGGATTGGTAATCAAACCACTCTGGGATCTGCTTGGTCTCGCAGGATTGCAGCTTCTCGATCTGCTCCTTCTGTCGTGCGATGTAGCCGGCATAGCGGATTTCGATCTCCACCTGCTGGGTGACATCCGATGAGAGACCTGCGTGGGGTCCTGGGAGGTCGTGATAAGAACGTCCAGGCTGCCGCAGCCTATGGGCCAAGGTCATCCCCTCGGCGCGCGTCGATTCCAAACGTCGAATCTCCGTCTGAATCGCCTCTTCTTTTTCAAGCAATGCTCGATAGTGGCGCGATGGCAGCAAGCCAATCTCATGACCAATATGAGCCAGGCGTCGATCAGCATTGTCCTGCCGAAGAAGGAGTCGATACTCCGCTCTGGATGTAAACATCCGATAAGGTTCTACTGTCCCCTTGGTTACCAAATCATCAATCAGCACTCCAATGTAGGCCTGATCGCGTCTCAACACGATCGGCGCTTGCCCCTCAACCTTCCGGGCGGCATTGATGCCGGCCATAAGGCCTTGGGCACCTGCCTCTTCGTAGCCCGAAGTCCCATTGATCTGGCCTGCTAGAAACAAACCTGAAACGCAGCGAGCTTCAAGACTGGCATGGAGCTGGGTCGGGTAGGCGAAATCATACTCCACAGCGTAAGCCGGCCTCATGATTTCAGCCCGCTCACATCCTACGATGGTTCTCACCAACTCGATCTGCACTTCATAGGGAAGGCTGGTAGAAAAGCCGTTCACGTAGAACTCATCCGTGGCAATGCCCTCAGGTTCCAGAAAGACCTGATGGGTTTCCTTCTCTGCAAACCGGACGATCTTGTCCTCGATCGAGGGGCAGTATCTGGGCCCGACCCCTGCGATGATGCCTGAAAACATGGGCGATTTGTCCAAGTTGGCCCGAATCAATTCCGCTGTTCTGCTCGTGGTGGATGTGATGTAGCAGGCCATTTGCCCATTGAGGTGGGCCAGGATGGAGCCAGGCGGATAGGGTCCCGCAGGTGCGTCCTGTTCCGACCTGAAGACTCCGGAATGTTCCACGTGGAACAAATCCCCTTTCCAATGAGTGAAAAAGGGTATGGGCTCATCCCCGAGTTGCACTTCCATCTTGTCGAAGTCAAGCGATCTCTTAAGCAGTCGGGGAGGGGTGCCTGTCTTGAGTCGTCCCAACTCCAGGCCAAGGTCGATCAAACTCCGGCTAAGGTGTTGTGCAGCTGCTTCTCCGGCTCTTCCTCCCGTCTGCTTGCTGTCTCCGATATGCATCAGGCCTTGGAGAAAGGTCCCGGTGGTAAGGATGACGCAATGGGCCAAATACTGGACTTGCAACTGGGTTTCCACTCCACGCACCTCACCATCTTGGTGGAGGACGCGGATGGTTTGACCTTGTTTGCAGTCCAGGCTGGGCTGACGCTCGCAAACCCATTTGAGCCGGAACTGGTAGGCCTTCTTGTCGCATTGGGCCCTGGGCGCCCAAACGGCGGGTCCTTTCTTTGTGTTAAGCATCCGGAACTGAAGGCCGGACATGTCGGTCGCCTTGGCCATTTCTCCCCCCAAGGCGTCGATCTCACGAACGATGTGCCCCTTGGCTAACCCGCCGATGGCGGGATTGCAGGACATCTGTCCAATCGTATCGAGGTTGGTTGTAATAAGGAGTGTCTCACGCCCCATCCGTGCTGATGCCAGAGCGGCTTCCACTCCGGCATGGCCACCGCCGACAACGATGACATCGTAGCGTTTGGGATAAACGAACATGGGGAAGTACCCTCAACCCTTGAAAGAAAAGGTGGTGGACTGGGGATCGGTGCCGCGATCCATGAGCACGCCCCGCTCCGGATTGGCCGCGAGGTGCGTGGCAATCTTGAAGATGGCCTCTGCTTCTTGGGGTGAACCGATAGCCGTTGCAATGGTGTCCGGAGCCTGCGCTTGACCTGGCGTGGCCTTAAGATGGTTGAGGACCTTGAGTTGGAGGGACAGGATCTGACCGGCGGCTTTCTTTCCCGCTTCGACGCCTGGTTGATGATAGGCGTTGATGTGGATCATCGCCGCGTAGAGCCCCACGGCACGTTCGAACAGGGCGATAAGAGAGCCCATGTGGAAGGGGGAGATTTCATCCAGAGAGAGTGTCATCGATTCGCGTCCGCTCTCGTACAGCGCCTGTCGGGTCCCCATGAAGAAACCAAACAGGTAATCCCCGGAAGTGGTCTCCTCCTCAACCATCAAGCTGGTGCCCTCCCGGTCGTGAAGAACTTCAATGAATGTGACAAAAAAATTGGCCAGACCGTCCCTTAGCTGTTGGATATAAGCATGTTGATCAGTGGATCCCTTGTTCCCGTAAACGGTTAATCCTTGGTGAACAACTTTGCCTTCTCGATCAAGTTCCTTGCCCAGGGATTCCATCACGAGTTGCTGGAGGTATTTGGAGAAAAGCTCCAATCGGTCCTTGTATGGCAGGATAACCATGTCCTTTTGACCCTTCCCCTTCCCGATGTAATGCCAACAGAGGGCAAGTGTCAGGGCTGGGTTCGCGTCGATGTTGGGCAGACGCGTGAGATCATCGCAAGCTTTGGCGCCGGCGAGGAACCGGCGGATATCCAATCCCTGCAGGGCGGCGGGAAGCAGGCCGACCACCGAAGTCTCGCTGGTTCTCCCGCCGACCCAGTCCCACATCGGAAAGCATCTGAGCCAACCTTCCTTTTCGGCGTGCTGATGCAGCTGACTGCCCGGCCCTGTGATGGCCACCACATGATCGGAGAAACGCAACCCAGTCTGGTCGTAAGCGGCCTGAACTTCCAACATGCCGTTGCGGGTTTCCTTGGTGCTTCCCGACTTGGAAATGACCACGCAGAGCGTGTGTCCGAGTTGGCCCTTCAAAGCGGCCAGCACGCGATCCATGCCATCCGGATCTGTGTTGTCAAAGAAGAACATGTTGAGTTTGTCGCGCGATGGGTGACCTAGTGCATGGGCGACCAACTGGGGTCCCAACGCAGAGCCACCGATGCCGATGATCAAGGCGTTCATGAATGAGCCGTTGGCTCCTTTGAGGCTCCCATTGTGGACGGACGCACTGAATTTCTCCACATTTTCAATCACTGTAACGATATCGCTACGAATGGCGGCGGTTGGTGCCAAGTCCGCGTTTCGAAGCCAGTAGTGTCCGACCATGCGCTTCTCGTCCGAGTTGATTAGCTCCCCGCGCTCGATGGCAGCCATTTCCGCCAAGGCTTTGTCCACCAAGGGCTGCATGGACTTGAGGAAGGTGGTGTCGTGACGCATCCGGCTGACATCAATGGCCAGGCCGGCAGTCCGAAAGTCGTGGTAGTGGGTTTGGAACCGGTTCCAGAGTTCAGCTTTGCTCATAGGCATGCTCCGCTTGCGAACTTTAGCAGAAGCGTGGAATAAAAGGCAAAGCGCCAAAACGAAGCCGCAAAGATTGCGCTACCCCATCGGCTCATCCTGCTCACGAGAACAAGGAAGCACCAGCTCGAACGTGGTTCCCTTCCCCAACTCGGAATGAACCTGGATGTCCCCCCGATGCGTTTGAATGACCTGCTTGACGATGGCCAACCCAAGGCCCGTTCCACCCTTCTTGGTCGAGTTCAGGATGGACGTGAACGCTTGCCGTTTTTGATCCTCGCTCATGCCTTCACCTGTGTCTCGGAACCGGACCCTTATCGAAGGGGATACGCCCTGGCTGCCGGGATGCTGTCCTGACTCAATGCGAAACTCCCCGCCTTGGGGCATCGCCTCCACGGCATTCAACATAAGGTTGAGAAAGGCCTGTTCCAACTGAATGCTGTCACCGAGGATCTCCGGCAGATCAGGCTGTGTCTCCAGGATCAGCCTGACACCCTGAGCTCTCAGCTTGTGTCGTGTGATCAGGGCCAAGTCGTGGATGATCTCATTCAGGTTGACCGGTCCAAATCGCGGTTCCGAGTTTCTTGCAAAATTCAGGATGCGCTCCACGATCCGATTGAGCAGGTCCATCTTCTCCTCGATGATCCGCGTATCTTTCGAGCGTGGATCGTCCTCCGGAAAGCGCAGCTCCAGCGAATGAAACAGCATCTTGATGACGGTGAGCGGATTGCGGATTTCATGAGCGACCTCGGCCGCGAGCAGGCCCAATGCGGAGAGCTTCTCACTTTGCCGCAATTGATCTTCCACCTGAACGATGCGCTCGTAGAGCCGGGCCTTTTCGAGGGCGATGGCGGAGAGTTCGGCCAAGGCAGAAAGCACGCGAATCTCTTCGTTGGAGAACACGTAAGTGGTTTCTTTGTAAACACTTAAAGCGCCAAGCGTTTGATCGGCAAAGACCAGGGGCACGCTGACCAGGCTCATCAATCCCTCTTGCCGGGCCATCTCCTGGTTCTGGTAGTGACTGCTTGCTTGGACATTGTCCACCTGCATCGGCTTGCGTCTCCGCACAATCACACCCACGAAGCTCTCATGTGCATTGAGCCGCGGCATCTTCAGGTAGGCTTGGCCAGCGCCGTGGCAGGCCTTGAGGTCAAGCCAGGTCTCTGTTTCATCCAGAAGGTGCAAAGCAACCACCTTGGCCCCCATGAGTGAGTACGTTTCGCGGGCGATGACCTGAAGAGCGTCGTTAAGACTCAAGGTTGAGTTGATGGTGCTGCTGACACTGGCCAAGCCCTCGAACATGCGCGCCTTGAGGCGAATTTGTTCGTAGAGCCAAGTGTTCTGGATGACGCGGGCGGCTTGGTTGGCGAATGCCTGCAGCAATTGCTGATCATCCTCACTGAAGGCATCAAGGCGGTCCGAGTCCACGTTGAGGACGCCTCGGACTTCTCCTTCCACTTCAAGAGGCACGGCCAGTTCGGAGGCGGTGTTGGGACGGATGCGGACGTAGTGAGGTGATCTCCCGACATCCCCTACGCGGGCTGGACGACCGGTCTTGGCGACCCAACCCGTGATTCCCTGGCCGATACGAAGACGAACCTCCTTGGCATCCGCGGGCAGGTGATACCCGGCCTCGATCTCGAGCATGCCGGTGGTGGGATTGACGAGCACCACGGAACCGGAGGAGGCCTGGGTTAGTCTGACCGCTTCACCGAGGATAAGATTGAGCGCCTCCTGCGGGTCGAGGGTGGAATGGATGACGTTGCCAACCTGGTAAAGGAGTTCGAGCCGCGCAAGGCGTTGTTTGAGTTGGCCCAGATCCTCGTTCACGGGAGCAGTAAAGCATAGCCCCATGAGGACGGCTAGAAGCCGTTCAATAACACATGAGCCGCATGCAGCCGTCCCGCGGCCGCAGAGATTGTGGAGGGTTTTCACGGTTTCATGACCGTCTGGTACCGCCTCGTGACCTCGGCGGCTACTTTCTAAACGGTCGGCTAGAGGTGAAGCCGCCCGTCAGAATCCCGATCTCCCGCGGGTAGGAAGAGGCCTGAGCTGGGGACAGGGCCTGGGTTTTGGGGGCTACCGGACCTTGGCGGTGAAGTACAGGCCGACGGTGGAAAACAGGAGGTTGGGGAGCCAACCGGCCAGCCAACCGGGCAAGCGTCCACCAAATCCCATGGCCAAGCTGAGCTGTTGAAACACGAAGAAACTGAAGCAAAACACGACACTGCTGGCCACCCCTGCGAAGACATTCCGGCGCCCGGAAGCGGCCCCGAACGGCATCGCAATCACCACCACCACCAGGCAGGTCCAAGGGGCCGCGAGCCGCGCGTGCAAGAGGGTGTTCTTCTCGACGTCTTCGGGATACAGCTTGCGATAGACAAGCAAGTCCCGGATGGACAATTGAGCCTTTCTGGCTTCCCGGACATCCTCGATCTTGGCGAGCTTGATCTGGATGCGGATCTCCTCGGGACGTTCGTGGAAGAAGGTCATGGCCCGCTCGGTGAAGTTCGAGGGGTAGGGCACCATCCCCTTGATGGGGGGATACACGAACTCCTGGATGTTGGTCAGAACCCAATTGTTCCCGTTCCATTTGCCGCCTTCAGCATAGATTTCATGCCGGGTGCCATCCTCCCGAGTCCATTCGATGTGGGGCTGGATGATGTCAAAGGTTTCCCGGTTGAAAGCCTGCATCACCCAGGTGCGATTCTCGCGAGTGTTGGTAAAGCCGCATTTGAGCTCCCAATCCTTGTACACGTTCTGGACGACGTTTGTGTTGTAGCGGTTGAAGATCGCCTCAGTTCTCTCAAAGCACCGGGGAATCCACCATTCGTTCATGACCAGGACGAGCAGGCTGAGAATGAGGCCGATGCTGAAGTAAGGCATGCTGAGTCGCATCAGGCTCACACCGGCTGCGCGCATGGCGGTCAGCTCATGGTAACGGGCATGGTTGGTGAGTGAGTAAAGAAGCGCCAGCAGCAGGGTGACGGGCAAGACCACGCTCAGCAACTCCGGGACTTTGAAGAAGTAGTATTCGGCGACATCAATTGCCAGGAGGTGCCGCTTTTGAAAATCGGAGAGGTCGGAAAAGATGTCCACCGCTATCCAGAAGATAAAGAACCCCAACAGGATATAAAAGAATGGAACCAGGAGTTCCCTGAGCAGATAGCGGTCCAGCAAGCGCATATGGGATGAGTGGGCAGGCAACAGCCTGGGACATCAACGATACGAAGAGTCCATGTTCTGAACCTCCTCCCGGATCATGGCGGTGATCCGGTGTTTGGCGAGATAGACCTGGGTGGAGGTGACCTTGAGGGTCTTTTGAATCTTTTGCACGGGCCACTGCTTGTTGACGTAAAGGTCAAAGATCTGGTACTGGCGCGCGCTGACGCGCGGCTTGATGCGCGCGAGTACCGTGTCGAGGACATGCTGACGCCATTCCTCTTCCCACACGCGGTCGAGGTGTTGAGTGGCGGGGTCAGGGATGGACTCGATGAACTGACCCGGCTCTTCATCAAGTCCCGGGGGAGGTGCGGCCTTGGCATCGCGCCGGCGCTTGCGGAATTGGTCCTGGATGCGCCAGCGCGTCTGGTTGAGCAGCCAGGCCTTGAACGAACCGACCGACGGGTCATACCGGAACTCCGGCATTTTCCGTGACACCGCGATCACGGTTTCCTGAACCACCTCCTGGGCTTCCACCTCGGTGAGTCCCGACTTCATGGCCACCCCATAGATCAGCTTCCAGTAGCTGTCGAAGAAGTCCTGCCAGCTTTGAGAGTCGTCAGCGTTTTTCAGGCGGCTGAGCAGACTCTGCCGTGTGGGCAGGAAACCCCGGTTAGGAGCTTTGGCATGATGGCGCGGCGATGCGGTCACGTGGCGGGGATTGGCCCTGAGGGGGTCGATCCAAAAATAGTCTGACGAAATTCTGCAAGCAGGGCAAGGGTCGAGCGTTTCTAGGGTGAGGAATGAGTCAAAAGCCGTCATCGAACCAGGCGCCCCGGGCAGATCGGGGCCGGTATATGATTTCATCCGGGTCCGCCACGTCATCCTTCCCCCTGTGCCTGTCGTGGCATCCCGGCCCGGATGAAGCCCTGCGGCGTACAAGCCCCACCCACAACACCCCAAACGGAAGACGCCAAGGAGATGGGGGCGCCCGCCCCCGACCGGAAGCAGTCATGGCCCCCCTTACCATGGCTGCTTCCACTCCCTTTTTACCCTCGACTCAGGACCGGACCCGGGCGAGTCGGGTCCCGATCGACCTTCGATCGGCCCACCCTTTCAGGCGGATAGGGATGCAGCCCTGAGTGGGGCTGGGAGAGTCCGTCCTGGAACGCAGAGCCGAAAGGCTGCCCTCACTGGAGCCCGCCCCCTGTTGTTTAGGGGGCGGGCCAAGGGCAAGAACCGCAAGAATGCGCCCCGGGAGGGTGCTGGTTGTGGGCATGGGAACAGCCAACAAACCGGGCAGACCGGCAATGGGGCAGGTGCTCTTCTAAGGGGGGGGACGCGACTTCCACTGCCCATGGGAGGGCTGGAGTGAGGGACCATTGCTGAGCAGGTCAATGTCTCTGGTTTATGAGTGGAGCCTACTCAAACAGGTTGGGAAGCCAAGTGCTTAGAAACGGCACGTAGGTGATGATGATGACTCCGATCAGAAGGATGAAGAACATGGGCATGGTGGCCCGGATGACCTCGTTCATTGGTTTGTTGAAGCGGTAGGACGCCAGGAAGAGGTTCATACCCACGGGAGGAGTCAGGTAGCCAAGCTGGAGGTTGGCCAGAAACAGGATGCCCAAATGAATGGGATCGATGCCGAACGCGATTCCGAGCGGAATGATCAACGGCACCACCACGACGATGGCGGAGAAGATATCCATGAGACATCCCACGACCAGGAGGACCAGGTTCAGCATGAGGAGGAAGACCCATTTTGAATGGATTCGTTGCTGAACCCATTCCACGACGAAATCGGGGATCTGCTCGGTCACGAGGTAGTTGGTCAAGCCCATGGCGACGCCCAGGATCAAAAGCACTCCGCCCACGAGAAGCCCGCATTCCATCATGACCTTTGGCACCGCCTTGATCGGGTGCAAGTCCCGGTAGAGGACGGTTTCCACAAAAAACGCGTAAAACGCGGTCAACGCCGCCGCTTCCACGGGCGTGGCAAATCCGCCGAACAGAGCGAACAATGCCACCACGGGGAGGAGCAATTCCCATTTCGCCTCCCAGACGGCCCGGCGCAGTTCCTGAAAGGAAAAGGGCTGTTCGCTCGACAGTTGGCGGGGGCCCCTTCGGAACCCGAACCAAGCCACCATTCCAATCAACAGAATCCCAGGCAGCAATCCACCCAGGAACATCTTGTTCATCGTCAGGCTGGCGGCATCCATGTCCGCCACGGAAAGATTCGCCACCACGTTGCCTGCCACGACCGAATACAGGATCAGCGGGAGGCACGGCGGAAGCAACACGCCGAGTGAGCCGGAAGCCGTCAACAATCCCAGGGCATCCTTCTCGGAGTAACGTGCAGCCAACAGGACCGGCATGAGAAGGGCGCCCAAGGCAAGGATCGTGACGCCTGACGCACCGGTGAAGGTGGTGAAATAGGCGCACACCAGAGCAGTGACAATCGCGGGTCCGCCCCGGACCCTTCCGATGAGGGCCTGGAAAACACGGACGACCCGCGTTGAAGCTCCACCTTCGGCAAGGAAATAGCCGGCCAAGGTGAACAAGGGGATGGTGGGGAGAGCCGGGGAGGTGACCAGCGAGTAGTGCTTGAGGGGAATGGCGGCCACCGGAAGCCAGTTACCCCACAGCATCACCAGGGCGATGCCGCCGATGGCGGCGAAAATGGGGGCACCCAAGGCTGCTGCGAGGACCACCAAGGCAAGCCCCGGCCAGATCAGGTTTTCGGGGTCCCACGGGGACCAAATCCCCACCCATAGGATTCCGGCAAGCAGGAGGTGACTAATGAGGCGGCCTCTCCAGCACTCCGCCGATTTCCAGAGCAAGCGCAGCCCGACCACCGCAAAGCCAATGGGCAACACCAGTTGCACCACCCAAATGGGGATGCCATAAGCCAGCGCGTTGCCTCCCTCCCGCTCGGCCATGACCAGTCGGATGCTGGCCAGGCACAGGAAGAAGCTAATGGCGGATGCACAGGAACCACTGAGGATGCCGGCGGCGCTTTTCCACCTCCCCTTGAGAAGGGTCGAGACAGTCGAAAGCGAAAGCAATCGTCCGTCACGGGCTGCGACCGCGCCACCCACCATTCCGAGGATCAACGTGCAATGCTGGACGATGGAGCTGGCTCCGGAGACTCCGGCATTGAAGCGCCTCAGCACCATCTCCACCAAAGGCAAGAGCATGAGGACGAGGAGGGTCAGAACCAGCAGGGTGTTCTCAACCGAGGCCACCCACCGGACAACAGCCCACCCTCCAGCCGAAGGGGAGGCTGCTGCAGAGTTCCTTTCCTCGCCCTTGGGCTCGCTCACGGCTTGGGGGGTCGCGCTCCGGACCTATACTCCTTCAGCAGCTTGACGACGTCGTCAAAGATGTCTGCCGGCACCAGGGAACCACGGATTTGCGGGTAGAATTTTTCGGTTTCGGTGCGCCATAGGTTCTCGATCTCCGGAGACACCAGGTGAACCTGCAACCCTCGTTTTTGCATGGCCTTGACGGCCTCCTCGTTCTCCAGACGGCTTTGATCCTGGACTTCCTTTCCAATCCGACGGGCGATGGCAAGCAGTTCCGTTCGCTGGCTTTCGGGTATGCGTTCCCAGTCATCCTTCTTGATGATCGCCCCTCCCACCAGCGGCGCCCAGTTCAACTCGAGCATGTGGGGTGCAGGCAGGTCGATCTGGTAAGCCAGGGCGTAGATAGGGGGAGCCGAGAGGGCGCCTATGAGACCCGTTTGAAGTCCGGTCAGGATGTCGCTCGTTTCGAGCGGTACCGGGCTATAACCGGAACTTTTCATCAGGTCCACCTGCTTGGTACTGCCAGCCCAGACAAACACTTTGGTTTTGCGGAGATCATCCGGCGTTCGGATGGGGTTCTTGGAGAAGTAGCGCACCCAACCGGCATCAGCCCAGAACAACACCACGAACCCCTTGTCAGCCAAGCGCTTCTCGAGGGTCGGGCGCAGTCGCTCGTTCACATACTCAAATTCATCGAGGCTGCGAAACATCATGGGCAATGTCTGAAGCCCGGCAACCCCCGCTTCGATGTCGGTCAATCCCACCGCGGTGAACAGTCCGGCCTGAAGCGTGCCGATCCGCATCAACCGAACCATGTCCGCCTCGCCGCCCTGGGTACCGTCTGGAAAAATGACCAGCCGAACGTTGCCGTCGGTGGTTTTCCGCCACTCCTCCCCCATGGTTTGCAGCGACTTGTGGTAGAGAGATCCCCTGGGGGCGAGGGTGCCCAGGTTGACTCGCACACGGCTGGCGGCGTCGGCTGTGGTGATGAAGGCTGACGCCAAAAGGCCCCATACGAGGAAGGCCGAGGCGTGGGTCAGAGGCAGGAATCGCTTGGTTGTCATGATTATCCGTGGTGCGGCTAGGGCTCTGAGGGGATTAGAAACAGTTCGTCCAGTCGTGACAACAACCATCGGGCGCGCTCCTGCATGATCAGGTTCACGAGCCGCACAGAAGGAGCCTCATCCACCTGGACGGCCAAAGCCTTGTCGAGCAGGACCTTGAACCCGGCCAAGTCCTGCTTCTGAACCAGCACCGCTTCCGCATAGCTCACGTAGGGACCTGCCAAGTGGCCATGGGACAACTCAACCGCCTTCTCAAAGTGATATCGAGACCTTTCAGCCGGATCCCCGTCTCCACCCTGACGGGCCATTTCGTAGGATATCAGCAAGGCGTGGATGGCTCCCATGTCGTAGTCCGGATCCAGTTCAAGGGCCCTATCGACCATGGCTTCAACAAGAACCTGATCTGCTATGAGGTCCGGATGGTTTTTGGACACACTGATGGCCGCACCCCACGCAGAGGCGGTCCAGAACAACAGGGGGACATCGTTCTTGGTCAACCCTTGCACCGCGCCCACTGCATTGGCCCTCAAAGCGGCTTGGAACCCAGGATGCTCCACCTCCAACCCGCGCAACCCATATTCGCGCGACCGAAGGTAAAGCTTCCGCGCACGGTCCCGCAACGCTTCAGCCCTCGCGACATCCTCGTCCTCCACGCGATCGGCGTCCATCTGGACAAAGGCATATCCATATTGTGTAAACCCGCTGGTGGCCGCCAGAAGGAGTCCCTTGTGTTGGGGACTTTCGGCAAGAAGGCTTTCAATCAGTTTGAGGCTGAAGGGAAGTGCGTCCCGGACGAGTTCCGGGTCGTTGTCGGAAGAAAAGGTGGAGCCACTGGAAGCGAGGGCATCACCGAGCTGATGGATGGCGTATCGCTTGATCGAACACCCCGACACCCCGAGACCGATCAAGGCGGCCAGAATCGAAAGGGACAGGGCGCGCTGAGCACGTTGAAGGCATCTGGGTTCACACCGAGACATGAGGAGGTTTTCCAACGAATCGGCGCGGCGAGCAAGCCTGGAACTTCGGGAAGAGAAGAGCTGCCAAGCTGGGATTACAGCTTCCACCAGGAGCCGGACTTGGTTCCGCCCTGTTGCTTGCGGAATTTGCGGACCAGAAGCTGGCTGCGGGCCGCGGTCAACGCCATGATCAATTCGTCGTAGGTCCCGAAGCGATCTTGGGGGGACTTTTCCATGCAATGTGCCAACGCATCGCTGGTGGGTTCGGAAACCTCGGGACGAACCGCCTTGGGGGCGGTGAGGGGCGTGTGCACATGACCAGCCACCACTTCCTCCACGGTATCGGCCTCAAACGGCGCATGACCTGTCAGGGCATGATAGAGCGTCCCGCCCAGGCTATACATGTCCGAGTGAAAGTCCTCTCGCTCACGCTTGATCTTCTCGGGCGCCACGTAATAGGGCGTTCCCCAGACCGCCGACTCCCCTTCCTCCTCTTCGTCGGCAGAGCGGGCCAAGCCAAAGTCCACCAGCTTGGGTTCTCCCTCGGCATTGAAGAGAATGTTGCCGGGTTTGATATCCCGGTGGAGTAGCCCCACTTTCAGGGCTGTATCCAGGGCCGAGGCCATTTTGATGCCGATATCGAGGACATCCAGTTCGGAAAGGCGCCCCTCCTGTTCGATCCGGTTGTCGAGGCTGCCAGCATCGGCGAGTTCCAAGACCAGGTATGGCTGGTCCTCAAAATGATCGAACGTGTAGGTGTGGATGATGTTGGTGTGATTGAGAGCGGCACCGGCGCGGGCCTCCCGGTAAAAGCTGTCCAAGACCTGCGCATCAGAGGCCATTTCCGGCTTGAGCATCTTGAAGGCGACTTCACGCTCCAATGTGGTGTCGTGAGCCCGGTAAACAGTGCCCATGCCACCCGAGGCAATGATCTCGCGAAGCTCAAATTGCCGGATGCGGAAAGGAATGATGACCGGATGGCCACATTTGGTGCAGGGGGTGCCTTCCAACGTTGGGGCTTCCTCTTGAATCCATTGCTTGGCCTTGCATCGGCCGCAGACGGCAAGTCTCAACGGGGCGTTGGATTGGCTGGTCCCTTTCGACACTCCGAAAACATATCAGGTGTTGTTATAACGACAAGGGTGGATATGCCCGCGGTGGAACCGGTTCCAGCCTGGGTCTTAGGGCGCATGGCGTTCTCCTGCGCCGTCCGGGTCTGGCGAAATTCAATTGCTAGTTGCCAGCCTCTGGTGCAGGTCTTTCCACCACGGTGCCGTCCGCCAGGCAGGAGTGTCCATGCACCTGGCACTCGACGAATACCCAGTTGGGATCGCCGGCCTTTCCACCGGGGCCCTTGAGGAGATAGGAGATGCCATCATCGGGGAGAAGTTCCCAAAGCTGCACTGGTTGTCGGCCCGGATCCGCCGGACATACCAACGTGCCGGGGTTGTTCAAAAGAGAGTAGATGCTGGGAAAGCTCGCCGGAAGGGTTTCGCCATGTTCCTGGGCCCAAATGCGGCCCGCCAAGCCAATTTGTTTCAGCTGGTTGACGCATTGCTCGCTTGCCTTGGCCATGATGATGCCTGCCTGTTGGGTATTGACCCGAGCATCCGATTCCACCTGTTGCTTCTCTTGCTGCAGCGCCGACTGCGAGGCTCGAAGGCGAGCCACTTCCAACCTGAGCTGCTCCAACTCGGCCTTGTCCTTGCGGGATGTGGCCACCTCATTTCGTAAACTGTTCAATTCCTGATTATTCCGCCGAAGTGCTTCCACCTCCTGGGCGATGAGCTTCAACTTGGGCAGTTCGGCCACCTGAGCCTGGAGTTGCTCCAAATCCTTCACTTTCCAGTGCGATTCGCGATTGGTTTCACGAAGTGTGTTGATCGTGATCTGCTGGTAGATGATAGCGGCAACGGCGATACCAAAGAGGCTGAGCAGGACTTTAAGCGACATGGAGGCACCGCTAGGGTCGGGCATGGAGGCAACCTTCATGATGTCAATTTCGGGGAGTTGATTTGCAATTATCGGTGGTTTTGGGGACTTTCCCGCCCGCAGTTCGACAAGGCAAGGCGGAATGCAGCCAAGGCCCGCTTCCAGGACCCAGTGCCCGGTCCATGGGAGGATTGAGACTGCAAATCCTTAGGCAGATGCGGGAGACGGGAGCCTGAAAGCGACTGGCTTAATGATTGATTCCCAAGTCGGGTTGAGCCATTGTAACCGGCTCAACCGCAAACTATCGCGGGTGTATTCATGGGCTCAGCACAGCCCGTGACGGGTCGAGGTCCATGTTCGGGCAAATCCGCGGCACTGGGACAAGACCTGCCCCACCAGCATGCGAGGACTCTACAACATATTATTTTCGCTCTTTTTCTGGCTCAGCGCGCCCTACTACTTCATGCGCATGAGGCGTCGGGGGAATTGGAGGAAGGGGTTTGGTCAGCGGTTTGGACGCTACAGTTCCAAGATCAAGCAGGCCATCACCAACCGGCATGTGATCTGGATGCATGCGGTCAGCGTGGGTGAGGTCAATGTCTGCACTCAGTTGATCCGGGCCTTGGAGCCGCGCCTGCCCAACCTGAAAATCGTGGTCTCCACGACGACGACGACCGGCATGGGGGAACTCAACAGCCGGCTCCCTTCCCATATCGAAAAGATTTACTACCCGGTGGACCGCCGCTCCTGCGTGGAGAGAGCACTGCGCACCATCCACCCCGAAGCGGTCGTGCTGGTCGAAGCTGAAATCTGGCCCAACTTCATCTGGCGCGTCACCGATCTGAAGCTCCCCCTGTTCCTGGTCAATGCGCGGCTCTCGGACCACTCCTTTCGCAGCTACCGACGCTTTGGGTTTCTGTTCCGACCCATCTTCGCCTCCTTCACGGGTGTAGGATGCCAGAATGAGGCGGATGCGGAACGACTGAGGCAACTGGGATGCAGGGAAAGCGCCATCCACGTGGTGGGGAATCTCAAGTTCGACGCTGCCAAGCTTGAGGAACGACGGTTCCTGGATGTAAACGCCATCCTGAGGCAGTTGGGTGTGGAGGGGGAAAGCCGCATCCTGGTCGGTGGAAGCACACATGCCGGGGAGGAGGCCGTCCTGGCTGATATCTTCCTCAAACTCAAAAAGCGTCATCCCAACCTCTTCCTGATTCTCGCGCCCCGGCACTTCGAGCGCGGCAAAGAGGTGGGACGGGAACTGGAACAGCGAGGTGTGCCGTTTGTATACCGTAGTTCCATGAGCATTACCACGCAGTATCCAGCATCATCGACCCAGTGTCTGTTGCTCAACACAACGGGAGAGTTGAAATACTTTTACGAGCATGCGGACGTGATTTTCGTGGGGAAAAGCCTGACGGCGGAAGGCGGGCAGAACCCCATCGAGCCAGGTTCCCTGGCCAAGCCCATGGTATTCGGGCCCAACATGCAGAACTTCGAGACCATCGCCAAAAGCCTGGTGGACCGGGATGGGGCGTTGCAGGTGGGTTCCAAGGAGGCGCTGGAGGAGGCCTTGGACCTGATCCTCAGCGACCACGACAAGGCCATGCAACTGGGGCAGAATGCGCGCACTGTGGTGCGGGAAAACCTGGGTGCCATCGAGCGCACCGTTGACATGATCGAAAAATGCCTCGGGCGCCTTCCCACCTACAAAGCCAGCGCACGTCCGATCGTCCGGCCGGCCAGACCATCCTGATCCGGAACAAAAGAGGGTTTTCGCGCCAAGTGCGTGGTCTGCCTAGCTGAGGATTCGCTTGGCCTCGTCCAGGAAGATGCCCTGGAAGTTCATCTCCAGAGTCTGGGGATTGGAGGCCTTGGCCATCGCCTGTTCCTTGGTCACTTTTCCTTCCTGAACCAGGTTGAACAGCGCCTGATTGAAGTTCTGCATCCCATCCTCCCCGCCGGTTTCAATGGCGGCAGCAAGCTTGTCCAGCCGGTTTTCCTCAAGCAGCTTCCTGACGGTGGGCGAATTGATGAGGATTTCCAACGCGGGGACCACTCCGCTTCCGATGGCCGGAACCATGCGCTGGCAGACCACCGCCTTGAGCGTCCCTGCCAACTGCCGTCGCACCTGCTCGCGGTCGTCGGCCTTGAAGAAGTCCAGGATGCGTCCGACGGATTGAGCGGCATTGGTGGTGTGGAGCGTGGAAAGGACGAGGTGTCCCGTGTCGGCTGCGCTGATGGCGGCCTGAAAGCTGGTGGCGTCTCGCATTTCCCCGATCATGATGATATCGGGATCCTGGCGGAGCACGTGGCGCAGGGCGTGGCTGAAGGAGGAGGTGTCGAGCCCGATTTCGCGTTGCTCAATGACCGACTGATTGTCCTCGAATACATACTCGATCGGATCCTCGAGCGTGATGATGTGCTTTTTGTCGTTCGAATTGACGTGCTCGATCATGGCAGCAAGCGTGGTGGACTTGCCGCTGCCGGTGGTTCCCGCCACCAGCACGATGCCCCGATGAGCCTCGGAGATGCTTTTAAGAATGGGAAGGAGGTTGAGATCCTCGAAAGTGGGCACCTCAGCCTTCACATAGCGCATGGCCAGCGCGAATTCCCCCCGCTGCTGGAAAAGGTTGGTGCGAAACCGTCCGACGTCGTGGAGATGATAAGAAAAATCCACCTCCCGATCCATATCAAGGCGTTCCCTGGCGTGGCCCGGGACAATGTTGTCGATCACACGGGCCATCCATTCCGCAGTGGGATGGGGGGCCTCCACGGCAACCAGCTGGCCGTCAATGCGGAAAATGACCGGGCCGCCGATTTTGATGTGGATATCGGAGGCGCCGCCCTCAACGGCTGCGTTGAGGATCTTGTTGAACAGGTCCATGTCCACTCTCCTTACCAGAGAGGTGGGGTCAGGCCAACGAAGAAAAGGCCAGAAGCTTGAGGCGCGCCTTGTCGTGGAGACTGAGATCCGTGAAGATCAGGGAGACAGTGTAGCCGGTATGACGATTTCCGCTGCAGGCGACGACGACGCCGTTGGCCTCGAACCGGCGACTTTCGAAGGGGGTTTCGAGGGATACCGTCATCTCCGTCCACATGGGCATCTCCGAGTCGCAACGAAACTCGATGCCGTTCTTGCGGATCTGGACCGCATCAGCGGAGAGATGAAGGCTGGTGCCCGGTGAACTTACGGTGACGGGGCGGAAGGGGTCGTTCTTACCAATCTTGCTAGCGCTCATAAATCCTTGCAAACCTTAGCATAACCAAGGAGACCGTCAATTGGCGGAAACCAATTAGTTGCCCTTGCGGGCTAGCCACCTGCGGCTCCACAAGGCACCGCACTGACACCGGGTCGGGCGGGCCTTCCCGAGGCCGGCCCGGGCGAATCGGGGTCATCACTCCAGGTCGCGTCAACTCACCACTCGATCACCGCCGCGGCCCAGGTCAGGCCCGCTCCAAACACCACAAGCAGGATCAAATCTCCCCTTTCAATCCGGCCCGTCTGCACGACCTCGTCCAAGGCAATGGCCACGGATGCAGCGGAGGTGTTGCCGAAGCGGTCCACATTCACGAACACCTGCTCGGGCCGCGCGCCGAGTCGTTCTCCCACAGCATCAATAATGCGTCGATTGGCCTGGTGGGGGATGACGCATTTGATGCGTGAAATGTCAATGTTGCACCGGCGCATGGCTTCCGTGCCGGCGGTGCACATTGCGGTGACGGCACTCTTGAACGTTTCCTTGCCGTCCATGCGCAGGAAATGCAGGCCGGCCCCGACCGACTTCAACGTCGCCGGGCAGCGGCTCCCGCCTCCGGGCATGCTGAGCAGAGACGCCTTGTCGCCTTCCGCACCCATGCAGGCGGTCAGAAGCCCGTGGGCATTGGGCCGGTTCTGGAGGATGACCGCCCCGGCTCCGTCGCCGAAGAGCACACAGGTGTTGCGGTCTTCCCAATTGACTATGCTCGACAGCTTCTCCGCTCCGATCACCAGAACCGTGTTGTAGGTCCTGGACATGATGAACTGCTGCCCTATCTCCATGGCATAAATGAAGCCGGAGCAGGCGGCCTCCATGTCAAAGGCCGCGGCTCGATGGGCACCAAGCTTGTTCTGGACCAGACAGGCCGTCGCCGGGAACGGCATGTCGGGCGTGATCGTCGCCACGATGATGAGGTCGATCTCCTCCGCAGAAATGCCGGCGCGCTCGATGGCCAATTGGGCCGCGCGGGTCGCCAAGTCGGATGTGTATTCGCCTTCAGCCGCGATGCGACGCTCCTTGATCCCCGTTCGGGAGGTAATCCATTCGTCCGACGTTTCAACCATCCGCTCCAGGTCCGTGTTGCGAAGGACCTTTTCCGGGACGTAGGCACCGACGGACAGGATCGAGCAGGTCCGGCCCCGGAATCCGTGGGCGGCTCTGGGATTGGTGAAGGATTTCTCAGGTAAGTCCATTAGGCGGTCAGGGGAACGGCGGCGGGGTTGCTTTCCAAGCGCTTAATCTGCTCGTTGGCCTGCTTGATTTCTCCGGCCATCGTCTCGTTGAGCTTGTGCTGAAGGGTTTCCACGGTGACGCGGACCGCGTTTTTAATGGCCCGTTCGGTCGCGGACCCATGCGCGATCATCACGATGCCGTTCAATCCCAACAGCGGCGCACCACCATAGGCATCCGGGTCCATGCGGCGCCGGATGGTGGAAAAGGCGCCCCTGGACAGGAACGCCCCGGCCAGCCGAAGCGGGTTGCGGGTCAGCTCCTGCTTCATCCAGCCAAAGATCCCCAGGGCCATGCTCTCGCAGGTCTTGAGCACGACATTGCCGACGAAACCATCGCAGACCACCACATCCACGCGATTGGAGAACAAATCGTGGCCCTCCACGTTGCCGATGAAATTCAAATTGAGGTTGCGACAAACCTTGAATGCCTCCTGCGTCAGGTCATTGCCCTTGGTCTCCTCCGTGCCGACACTCAGCAACCCGACCCGCGGTTTCGGCAGGCCCAGAATGTCCCGGGCATAGGCGTTTCCCATCACGGCATAGTGAACCAGATGCAGAGGCTTGCTGTCCACGTTCGCGCCGGCATCCAAGAGGACGAACTCATTCTGAGGGGCGGGCATCACCGTGGCGATCCCCGGACGATCCACGCCGGGCATCGGCCGCAGTCGCAGGGTGGACGCAGCCACGACGCCTCCGGTGTTACCCGGCGAAATCACGGCTTGCGCTTTCCCCTCCTTGACCAGCTCCACCGCCTTGAGAATGGAGCAGTCCTTTTTCCGGCGGAGTCCGGCGACCGGCTTGTCGGTCATGGTCAGGACTTCGCTGGCATGGAGGACCTCGATGCGGGGATCCTGCGGGACTTGGTGGGACAATGCCTCTCGAATCTCCTCTTCCCGTCCGACCAAGCACACGGAACGGATGGCAGGCATCTCCCGCAGTGCTTGGCAGACCCCCTCCACCACCACATTGCACCCATGGTCACCCCCCATGACATCCACGGCGATGCGCATGAATGAAGGAGCGCAGCCGAAAGGCTATTCAGCCCATCCTGCGCCCGGGATAAAGTCAGGACCCTGCCTTGACGGTCACGACCTGGCGGCCCTTGTAATAGCCGCAGGAAGGACAAACCCGGTGGGGAACATAGGGCGCCGCGCACTGGGGACAGGAGCTCACTTGCGGGAGCTGCAGGACACTGTTGTAAGCTCGGCGCATGCGCTGCCGGCTTCTTGAAGGTTTACGCTTCGGTACTCCCATATTCTCTCAAATCAAAAACTCAGTTTATCCAATTCCGACCAGGGGGTGGAGCCTTCCACAAGACCCCCCTTGGTGCCAAGACTTCCGGAACCGGTTGAGGACGGCGGTTTCAAGCCTTGGCAATCCGGATTGCACAGTGGGTGCTGCGGAAACGCGAGGACAATATCTTCACGTATTAGGGGCGTCAAGTCCACGCAGTCGTTGGAAATGACGACCTTATCCTCGCCATTAAGGACAAGCATACAGGCAAAGTTGGCATTCTCCACCACCATGGAAAACGGAGCCAAACACCGGGCGCATTCACAGTCTAATACCGTGCTCAACCGCCCCCGAACCAGAAGCCCATCCGGCTCCTTTTCGACGCGAAGATCATACACTAGGGGCTGATTTGGATGAATCAACTCATCTGCCTGAGCCAGATCCAATTCCTCGGCAGGCAGCTCCCCTTCGAGGTGTAGTGAGCCGTTTCCAAGTTCGAGGAGATTGACAGAGATTGGCATAAGTCGCTTGCTACTTACTTGTTACGATTTACATGGCCACTTCTGCCTCAACGCCTTACAAACCGACTCCGGCACAAAGGAGCTCACGTCCCCTCCTAAACGAGCGATCTCCTTCACGATTCGGCTGCTGAGAAAGGTGTAGGTATCCTTGGGCATCATGAAGATGGTCTCAATCTGGTGAGCCAGTTTCCGGTTCATCAAGGCCAGCTGAAATTCGAACTCGAAGTCGGAAACCGCTCGCAGCCCTCGTATAATAGCCTGTCCTCCAATGCGTTGTACGTAGTGGACCAGCAGGCCATCAAAGACATCCGCCTCCACGTTCTGGAAATCCTTTACGACCGTCTTGACCATCTCCAGGCGTTCCTTGGGCCCAAACAAGGGCTTCTTCTGCTCGTTGCTCGCTACGGCGACAACCACCCGGTCAAACAGCTTTGCGGCCCGTTGAATCAGGTCGAGATGACCATTGGTGAGAGGATCGAAACTGCCCGGATATATCACCGTGCGCATAAGAACTAGACTATGTCGGCAAGTTTACTAATTCCCAGAAAAAACCGGGCTTCCCAAGCACGCCGAGCATTCGACAGCGCCCGGTGGCCTCCCGTTCCGCATCCTGCGTTGTCGGCCGGCTCAGGCGGCCTTGGCTTGGCCCGTCAGGCCTGGGCGATTCGGCATCGACAGAACCTCAGCTTTCCAAGGCACTTCGTAAATCCGCACCGGCATCCGGATGCCCTTGACCGTCACCGGCGGGAGGGATTGACAGAGCACCGCCAGATCGGGTCGGCTTTGTTCCAACTGATTGTAGGTACTCTCGGCGATGATGATGCGACCTCGTCCGGATACCGATTCGAGCCTGCTTGCCACATTCACATCCCGGCCGAACACCGTGTAATTCAGAATGTGATCCTCCGACCCCATCAATCCCACCACGGCTTCGCCGGTATTGATGCCGGTCCCAAGCGAGAGGACGGGCAGGAGAGGCAATGGGTGTTGCCCTGCTGAGAGACGATTCTGGTTTTCGGCCTGGCGTCGCGCGTTTTCATCCGTGCGTTCCTCATTAAGGGTGTAGATCGCACGATGCGCCTCCATCGCCGCTTCGACACAATGGACGGCATGATCCTTGTCCGACACCGGGGCGCCCCAAAAGGCCATCACGCAATCCCCAATATACTTGTCGAGAGTGCCGTGGTGCTTCTTGATCTGGTCGGCGATGACAGCCAGATAGTTGTTGACGGTGTCCAGTGTCTGCCTGGCCCTCTCATCAAAGTAACGATTCGCGTCGTCTTCATTGAGGCGCGCATCCAGCACATGCTTGTCAGCCTCCTCCTGTTGGGTATCCGTCATCTGGGTGAAGCCGCGAACATCGGTGAACATCACGGTGATTTTCCGGCGCGCTCCGCCGAGGTTTAGTCGTTCAGCCTCGAGCAATTCAGTCACCACCTCCGGGGAAACGAGACGGGAAAAGACCTGCCGTACGTGGCGTTTTTCCTCCTGTTCAAAGAGCACCTGATAGATGACGAGCGTGCCATGTGTCAGCCCCAGACCTCCGCACACCGGCAGGACGATGGGAAGCCAGACGCGATACTCCACAAAGAGAGAGATGGCGGCGGCGACATAGGCTCCCGCGGTCAGGACCAGGATGAGGGTCGGCCAGGGGGCACGGGTTCGCCAGGTGATCAGAGCCGAGTAGATTCCAAACAGCATCACCAGCAGCCATCCGACCGCCCGGGTAGGTGGATGAATGAAACGGCCCATCAGAACGGAGTTGGCCACGTTCCAATGATTGCCAACAAGGTACGTCTCCTTGGCCAGAGGCGTTGACCCGACGTCGGAGATGTTGTTGCCCGAGCCGATGGATCCCACGAAGACCAACTTGCCCTTCCAGTCAGGATCGGAGTCAGGGTCGGCCGAGGACCCGAGGAATCCGGCTGCCTGCTCATAAGAGGCTTTGACGATACGCGGATCATTCCAGCGAAGCAGCCAGTTGACGTAGAAGAAACCGTCCTCATCGGTGGGGATGATTCGGCTCAGGCCGTCCGGACCGCGGAGCGTGATATGGCTCGCGGAGACCTCGGCCGAATCCAGGTCGAGGGAGAGTGCCTGCGCGGCCATCACGATTCCGAGATGCCAGAGGCGCCCGTGTTGCGGGTCATCCCGGTAGGCGCGAACGCGACGCAACACACCATCCTGATCCTTCTCGCTGGTGGCGTGTGCCACCGCCTTTGCGTTGCTCAGGAACATGTCGGCTGGCATGACTCCGCGCCACTCGTCGCCATGCGTTTCTCCAAAGGCGGCCAGCACCACATTGCCGGCGCGGATCATTTGGGAGGCGAAATACTGATCCGAATCGATGACGAGTCCGTCGGGACGGCGAATGTCGGTGCTCGGATCAGAAGGATGCCGTTCCTGAAACAAGATGTCGAAGCCGATGGCCTTGGCCCCACCTTCGTTGAGCTTGCGCACCAGCTGACCATGCAACTTGCGCGGCCAGGGCCAGGAATAGGAGAGTCCCTGGTTGACGCGGACCAGGCTGTCATCATCGATGAACACCGCCGCAAGGTTCGTCGCGACGTCATCAGGGTCAGGATGCCGGATGGCCTGCCGGACCCGGAAGTCATAAGTCAGCCACTCCAACCGATCCACCATGAGAAATGGGTTCCGGGCGGGAAACCATGCGCCGAGCATCTGGAACAGGCTGACCAGTCCGAGAACGGCGAGGGTTAGCAGGAGTGGGGTCTTATGGATGACGCGCGGTTTCACCAGGTCCAGCGTGGGCGGATCCCCATATGACCGAGGAAACAAGCACGTCCTGAACCACATCCACTAATGCCGTCAGGCCAAAAAAAGGCCCCGCACGAGGCGGGGCCGTGAGAAATCAGGGATTTCCAGCCGACTAATCCTTGGAAAGCACCGGGGTCAGATAACGGATGAGGCGCTCCTCAAACTCGGCGGTGCCCGGGGTTTCCGGGATCATCTCGCCGCCTGCCAACTGCTCGAGAACTTCTCGGAGGAGATCCTTGGGCGCGGGCTTGATTCCCTCAATGGGGGAGAAGTAAACGGCCGGCGGGGCAACCAGCGTGTAAGGGGTAGGGTTACCACCAGGGGGCACAAAAACAAAGATCATGGTGCCATCTAACAGCACAATGTATGCGGTGGAACTGCAGCGATACTTCGTGCCGCGGATGCCAGCCACACCATTGGGGAGCTTGATTTCGTACTTGGAGGCCGGGGACAACTTGTTCACATCACCCAAAATGGTGCCCTCGGGCAGGTTGAATTGGATTTCAACCACGGTCTCAGCCCCGGTGTCGGTCAGTTTGAGCGTGTCCAATCCCAAGGTGGTATTCTCTGTCACGCGAACCGTGCCGGCGCTATTGCCCATAAACAGGTCCACGGAAGACTCAGGGCCGGTCTTGACGACGGAACCGGCCGTCAGGACGGTGCCCTTCTTCAATGGCGTCTCAGGTCCGCCCGCAACCGTGTAGATTGCAGTGCCACGAACAGCTTTGACTTCCGCCCTTCCCGCCATTTCTTGAGCGAAGAGATTGGCACTGAGAAGCATGGCCACAGACATGGCGAGCACGGCAGCCAGCCTGTTTGCGAGGCATTGATGTAATTTCATATTTGTTTTTTTTAGTGCGTCTCCAGATTGACGCTCAGATATTTAGGGAGTTGAACCCTCATGTCAATTGGCATTTCACCGGACTGAACTCGTCCTGATCGTCCCGAATTCGCAGCACAAAAAAGCAGATTTCCAGCCAAAGAATCGCCCGCAAGACCCATTTCCGCGGTTCAGGGAGATTTCATCCTGCCCGCCACTCTTTCTTCCTGAGCAAGTCGCTCTTTTGCCCGCTGCAAATAATACCAAGCCAGGAAATTGTTGTTGGAGTACAAGGTGGTGGACCGTTCCAACCAGCGCACTGCCTCGGCATTTTCTTCTGCCGAAAGGTAATGCCAGCCTATCATGGCACATGTCACGTACCCGTTGGGATCCAAGCGATTGGCCTCCGTGAACAGCCGCTCCGCCTCTTCCCGCTGGCCCAGCCAGTCCAAACACATTGCATGCCCCACTAGATTATAGGCATCGTATGGATTTAAGGCAGAGGCCTGCCGATACCAGGCGATGGCTGTTAGGGCATCCTGACGATAGCCTTCCAGGCCTTGCCAGCTGCGTTGACGATAAAGCTCGGCAATCTTGTAGCATGTCAGCGGATTCAGGGGCTCCACCTGATGAGCTTCCTGATAGACACGGATGAGCGCGTCATAGCCCACGTCCTCATCCGCCGTCGCGACCCCCAAGGCTTTCTGCTCCCGGCTCATGTGGATATTCGTGGCCAGTAAATACGCGGCGGACACCACCAACACCAACCAGCCCACTCCCCGGCTGAGCCGGCGCAAACCCGGACTGAGCATCCTCCTAGGCCCGCAGCCGTAGGCTCCACTGACCAATGCCATCAAGGCGACGGCCACCAGTGCGTTGGCGGGAATGTTCAGGTTGAAGTCGAGGAGTGAATGGACAAGGATCGCGACTAGGGCAAACGCGGCTCCCGCCACAAAACCGATCGGACATTGGTTAAACGTGACCGGGTCTTCCTCGGCGGCCAGAACCCGCGGCCAGCGTTTCCAGGTCGCCCAAAAGAAGGAGACCCAAACGCCCCCCATCAGAACTCCCCCGATCACCCCCCAATCGACCAGAAGATTCAGGTAGTCATTGTGGGTTCGCTGCGGCTGAACCTGCAGGTCTCGATGGGCGGGGCGATACCGGGGAAAGTGAACATCAAACTGAGCGAGGCCCACTCCGCAAAACCAGTGGTCCTGCCACATCCGAAATGCAGCCGGCCAAAGGATCCGGCGAACGTCCTGGAACTGACCCAGCCAGCCCACGCCCGAGACACGGTCCCTGGACACCTGCGATTTGACGATAAGGAAAATGGGAGCCGCCATGAGGACACTCAGGAGCAGCCAGGCGGTCAGGTGCCTCTTGGATCTCCATGCCCACCAGTAAAAGAGAGCACCCAGTCCGGCTCCGCAGGCCATCCACCCTCCGCGGGACACCGTCACATAAAGCCCTCCGCCTATGACCACCAGCAGGTAGGCAAGCGTGATCCGCGTCAGCGGGCGAAACCACCCGGTGGCCACCAATCCCACACCAAGCGGCAACAGCATGGCCAGCAGTCCAGCCAGATGATTGGGATTGATGTAGGTGCCCGATCCTCGATGCACATACTGGTCCGGCTTGGCGACGTTCCAGATGAATTCATGGTCGGTGGCGTATTGGTAAATGGCGTAGCACGAGATGACGGCACCAAGCACCAGGAGCGTCAGGGTGACGAGCCTGCCGTGGACCGGCCGGTTGAGGTTGTTGACGATGCAGAAAAAGAAGAGGCCGTAAACAAGGATGCGAATCCATTCCTCCCGCGCGACGTAAACGACGTCGGTCGTGAGAAACCGCACGCCGGCGTAGGCCACGAAGAGGAGGAGAAACGCTCCGTTGACAGGCAGGGAAAAACCGATTCCACGGTTCAAGCCCAGACGCACGATCCAGACGGCCGCCATGGCAAACACAAGCCAACGGACAGCCAGAAAGGGCACCGGACGCGTGGCCCCGAAGGCAAGGGGCGCCGTCACAAGGACGGCCAGCGCCAAGGCCAGCAGGTGACGCTCAAGCCACACATCGGCCTGGTGACGCCAAGGGGAAAGGGGATCTGCTGGAACACGATCAACGCTGGGCGGGCCTTCCGTGCCGGCGCTTGTTCCTGCCATAGGTCTAGGGGCCTCCCTCATCGATCCATCGTTCCGGGCGTGTTCCGACCCGCAAGGGTTGGACAGGCGCGCCTTCTCCATTCGCATACCATTCCCGCACCACACAACGAAGCGCACAGCCCCCCTGATGGCAGGGCCCGAAAGATCCCGGGAGACCCATGGAGACTCGCGTCCACACCCTTCCGGCACCGATCAGCTCAGAAACTCTCGTGGGTCGGTGATCCGTCCGTTGACGGCGCTTGCCGCAACCGTGGCAGGCGAGGCAAGAAACACCTGGCTTTCCTTATGGCCCATGCGGCCGGGAAAATTCCGGTTGGTGGCGCTGATGCACTTCATCGGCGAATTCATGCGGCCGAAGGTGTCCACCGGTCCGCCAAGACAGGCCGCACAACCCGCGTTCTCCGTCATCTGGACGCCCGCGTTGACCAGAATATCCCAGACCGACTCGTCCCCCCATTTGATGGTCTGCAAGTCGTTCACGATCTCCGGAGTGGCGGGCACACCAAAGGTGTCAATGCGCACCTTGCGGCGTTGGAGGATTTTGGCAAAGGCCAGGAAGTCACTGGTCTTGCCGCCGGTGCATGAGCCTATGTAGGCGCGATCCAGCGTGACATCCTCCAGATCCTTGGCCCGCTTGCGCTGGCCCGGATCAGGATGGCAAGCCACGGTGGGTTCCAAGGTGGAAAGATCAACGGTCAGGTCATATACGAACGACTCCTGGGCATCACGCTCCACGGGCTCATACGTGCTGGTCGTGCCATTCAGGCGGCAGCGCTGATCCACATACTCACGAGTCTTCTCATCGAACTCGAAGATACCATTCTTGCCTCCCGCCTCGATCGCCATGTTGGCGATGGTCATCCGGTCGTCGATGCTCAAGGAACTTGTGCCGGGGCCGTCGTATTGCATGGCACGGTAGGTGGCTCCATCAAAGCCGATCTCCCCAATCACGTGCAGGATGATGTCCTTGGCCATGACGCCGGGCTGGAGGTCGCCTTCCAGCCGGAAATGCATGGTCTCCGGCACCTTGACAAGCAGTCGGCCGGTGCCCATGACAAATCCCGCGTCCGTATTCCCTATGCCCGTGGCGAACTGGTTGAACGCCCCTGCCATGCAGGTATGTGAGTCGGTTCCGAATAGAATCTCCCCAGGCCGAGTGTGGCCCTTCTGGGGAAGGGCTGTGTGGCACACGCCGGCATAGTGGGACCCATATTGGCGCTTGAGCGGACCCATGCTGGGATCAAACACCCACTTGCCATCGGGATCGTCGATCACGTCGTAGAAGTATTTGATGCCCTGCTCCTTTACGAATTCCCGCAGAATGTCCACGTTGCGGTTCGACTTGGAGTCGGCGGTGAAAATGTAGTGGTCCGGGATGATCACAATCCGGTTGGCGTCCCACACGCGCGCGTCCGTCCCAAACTCCCGTTTAAAAACCCCAATGGTACCTGGACCGCACACATCATGGGTCATGAGCGTGTCCGCCTTGATCCAAACGCTCTCACCGGCCTGCACCGTCGGCTGGCCCGCCGCACGCGCCAATATTTTCTCGGTCAACGTCATATAGTCCGCTCACTATGATGGCGCACCCTGCAAACTGCAACGGTCTTTGAACGTTTGCTTGACTGGCAGACACGGTAACGGTGGACCTGACACCCGCCTGGGTCGCGAGCGGGGAAGTGTCGCAGAATCTGTTGATTACGAATAACTTGGTTGCTGTGCGGCGCTGCAATAAAAAGTAATTTTGAACGTTGGCTTCAGGCGGGCACTCTCATACCATGTTCCCTCTCCCGCGAAGGTTCACACCACCCGTCGTGCCGCCGCTCGAACGGGAGTCAACGTCGCTGATGAAGATGCAATTAAATCGTTCCACCGTTCCGTTTCCGGCCCGGCTGCCGTCAACCGCCCTCTGCCTGCTCACCTCATTCCTCCTCCTCCCCGCCTCTCTTCTCGCTGGCGACAAGCTCAACATTGGAGGCTCCAAAACGCAGGAGCAGCCCGGTCAGACCGAGCAGGTTAAGCGCACCCTCACCCTCGATCAGCTGAACAAGGCAGACCTCCGCGGCAGCATTCCTTCCCAGGCGCTCGGCCGTGAACGGGAACGTTCGCTGTCCAAATTCGAGAAGCGCCTCCGGAACGAGCGGGACGAGCGCAAAAACTGGGCTCTCCTCGAACCCGGGCAGCTGCAGTCAGAGGAGATGAGTGACGAGGATTTCGGCATTCGGAATTACGACCTGCAACGACGTGACAACGAAATGGGGGAACGGGACTATACCTTCTTTGGCTTGGACAAGGAGGAAACCGCAGGAGGCACTCGTCAGGACCAAGGGTCCTTGTCCCGCAACGGGGAGCGACGCCGCTTGACGACGCCGGGACGCTCCGGTCCTGGGAACAACGAGCCCGGCACCCTGCGCTCTCCTCGCTCCACCACATCGCCTGATGGCAACATCGCGATGGGGGCGCATGTGTCAGAGGACCTCAACCTCAGTGATCTCCTCGATACGACTTCGAGCGAGCTTGGCCCGAATCGAAACCTGCTCCAATCCCAGCCACGAGCCTCTCTCACCGCTGGATTCGGGCAAACAAAGACCCTGTCCTTCCAGGAGGAACGGATGAGCAACTTCCGCCAGCTCATCGGGGTCAACAGTGCGGACCAGACCAAGGATGATCCTCTTGCACCAGCCGCCCCTCCGACATCCCTGTCGCCACTCAATCAGAACCTGAGAGGCAACCTGCACAGTCAGGCCTTTAATTCCGGTCCTCAATTACCTCTTTATACCGCGCCCAACCGAAACCTGCCCAACCGCGCCTTCAACCTTCCCGAAACGCCGTCGTCACTGAATGCGCTCGCCCCCTTGAGGAATCCCTTCGACCAGCCCACCCGGCTCTCTCCCGCCCCGGGTCCCCGCGAAAACCTGCCCGGGCCGAGCGGATGGGAACCGCCACGACGCCGTTTCTAGGCATCCTTCCCTCATGCTCCCCCCGGTCTGAAGACCAGGGAAGCCCCTGCCGCAAGCCCCTCATCCGGAGGTGGACTCACGCCCGGAAATTGCGGATACTTCGCCCGTGAGTTCCCATTCTCCTTCGAGCAGAGCACCAGGCTTGGCCTCCATCGGAGCGATGCACGTCTGCATGGGGCTGCTTCTGGCCGGTCAGGTTCAAGCCGCGGACACCTCATGGACCCTCAATGAAACCAGCAATCCCGACGGGCCAGGGCGCGTGATCATGATCACGCACGACCAGCAAGCGGTGGCAGGTCTCGTCTTTGGCCAGGGACAGATGAAGTCATTCCTGAACGTGTATGGAGTGAACGAGGAACGACTCACAAATCCAGGTTTGAATGCAGGAGGCAAACCCACCGGCCAGTTCCCGCATCACCGCGGAATCTTCATCGGTTGGAAAACTGCCTCCGAGCTGGGTACCTGGGATCTGTGGCACATGGACAAGGGAGGGGGCATCCGTGTGGCGGAAGTGGAATTGAAGGAGGCCACCTCGGACGGGGTTCATCTGGTCACGCGCAACGAGTGGTTTGCCGGCAAGGAGGATGCCTCCGGCAGCAGTCTCCTGATGACAGAGTGGCGCGACATGCGCATATCGCGGCCTGCACCGGGGCAGACCCAGATCGACCTCGAATTCCGGCTGCGCCCCGAACGGGATCTTCGGCTGGCCGGCGACCTGCAGCATTCCGGCGTGCATTTTCGAGCGGCCAATGAGGTGGCCACGCGCTCCAAGGAAACCTCCTACCTCCAGGAACCGCCCGGCCGCGCCAAGGGCGGTGATCTCAAGTGGTGCCAACTCCTGTTTCCCATCGGCGACCAGTGGTATGCGGCCACGCAGATGAACGCCGCGGACAATCCGGTGGAGGAACTTTCCACGCGCGACTACGGGAGGTTTGGCTACTTTTTCAAGCGCGAGCTCAAGAAGGGGGACACCCTTCCGCTGCACTACCGGTTCCTGGTGCAGGCCGTCGAAGCCCCCGCGGCCAACCCCAAACGATCCTCTGGGCAAGACGCCCAGGCGCGTCAGGCGGCCCAGACCGCCTATGAAGAATACACGGCTTCCCTCCCTCACTGAATGCACCCGAGAGCCGCATCCCAGGCCTGGCATGCACCTCGACCGACTCGTCGAAACACCCACCCTTGATCCGTCATGAAACCGAAATCGACCTCCATTGCCACCCTCGCTGCACTGACCTTCACCACGATGGCCGCCGCCGCCAACTGGCCGCATTGGCGCGGACCGGCCTACAACGGCTCGAGTCCCGAAGTCAACCTGCCGGATACCTTCTCGAAAACCGAGAACGTGAAGTGGGTTGTTGATTTGCCCGGGCCTTCGGCCGCCACGCCCATCATCTGGGGCGACACGGTCCTGGTCAGCACTATCGACGACCAGGCGCAGGTGCTGTTTGCGATGGCCCTGGATCGCAAGACCGGCCGCCAGCTCTGGAAACAAGAAACGGGGGTGGGCATCCGCAAGGACCGTCGCAGCAACTATGCCTCGCCTTCTCCCGCGACGGACGGCCAGCGGGCCTACTTCTTCTATGGAAACGGCGAGCTGATCGCTTTCGACATGGAAGGCAACAAGGCGTGGTCCCAAAACCTCCAGAAGGAATACGGGGAGTTCGCCTTCCAATGGACCTTCTCCACCAGCCCCACCATCGTGGACGGAAAACTCTACATGCAGGTCCTGCAGCGGGATGTGCCCGTGAACGGGGCCGGACGCACGGATGGCCCGAATGATTCCTATCTCCTGGCCTTGGACAGCGCCTCCGGCAAGGTGCTCTGGCGCGTGGTGCGTCCTTCCAAAGCACGGGCTGAATCATTGGAAGCCTTCACCACTCCGGTGCCCGAAGGGGACCAGCTCCTGGTGGCGGGAGGGGATTGTCTGACCGGTCACGACTTGGCAACCGGCAAGGAACTCTGGCGCTGGGGAACCTGGAATCCCGAGCGCATCGGGCATTGGCGGCTCGTCCCGTCACCGGTCGCCGGCGAGGGAGTCGTTCTGGGATGCGGTCCCAAACAGGCTCCGGTCTTTGCCATCAAGATGGAGGGCCGCGGCACACTCCCGGATTCGAATATCGCCTGGACGAGCGCCCAGCCAGAAATCTCCTCGGACGTCGCCACGCCGCTCTTTTACAAGGACCACTTCTTCATTCTCAATGGAGACAGGGACTTCATAGCCAAGGTGGATCCCACCACGGGCAAGGCGGTCTGGATCGGCAGCTTCGGCCAGCGCGTCAAGATCGAGTCCTCCCCGACCGGGGCCGATGGAAGGGTGTATGTGATGAACTTCCGCGGGGAGGTGTTCGTGCTCGAAGCGGGGGAAGAATTCAAGGTGCTCCACACGGCCAGGATGGGGGATGACGGCGACAATGAAATTCGCGCCTCCATTGCGGTCTCCCAGGGCAACCTCTTCATCCGCACCGCGAGCAAGCTCTACTGCATCGGCAAGTGACCCATGTCCTAGGGCTCGACCAAGCCTGGCGTCATGGGCCTGCCGCATCAGATTTCCACGCTGCTTTACGGGTTCGATGCATCGGGGCGCGTCCTGCTGATGAAGCGGCGACGGCCTCCCAACGAGGGGCTCTGGAGCCCATGCGGAGGCAAGCTGCACACTGCCGCGGGGGAGTCTCCCCACGCCTGCGCCTGCCGGGAGGCGGGCGAGGAACTGGGGTTGCCCCTCGCGTCATCCGACCTTCACCTGACCGGAATCGTCAGTGAACGCGGCTATGAGGGGACAAGTCATTGGCTCATGTTCCTGTTTGAGATTCGCCCTCGGATCCAGGCGCTGCCGCCACCGCATCCCGAGGGCGAGTTTTGCTTCGTGCAACGCAGAGACCTCGAGGGCCTTCCCATGCCTGAAACGGATCGAGAGCAGATCTGGCCCCTGTTCTGGCGCCACCGTGGAGGGTTCTTCGCCGCCCACTGTCATTGCGGGGAAAACGGCACGCGCCAGTGGCATATCGAGGAATCCAGGCCCGCGCCCGCGCCATGAGCCAGGGCTTCCGACAGGGGACTCGCGGTCGAAATTCGCCGTCGTCTTTTGTGGCGCCCATCATTACGCTGCCCGGAGCATTCATCTGAGCCATCCCATGTCCGAGGAACCGGTCATTGATCTCCAGAGCGATCACTACTTCATCGGCGAAGCCCTTCGCCAGGCCGTGCGCGCCTACGAGGCCGGCGAGGTGCCGGTTGGCGCGGTCATCGTTCACGAGGCACGCATCATCGCACGCGCCTTCAACCAGGTGGAGCTGCTCAAGGATGCCACCGCCCATGCGGAGATGCTTTCCATCACCCAGGCCGAGCAGGCCTTGGGCGACTGGCGCCTGAACGAATGCACGCTCTACGTCACCAAGGAACCCTGCCCCATGTGCGCCGGTGCCATCGTGCACGCACGCGTCAACCGCGTGGTCTTCGGCATCGGGGATCCCAAGGCAGGCGCGGCCGGAGGCGCCCTCAATCTCCTCCAATATCCCGGCTTCAATCACCAGTGCCAGATCACCCCGGGCGTCCGGGCTGACGAGTGCCGCAGCCTCCTGCAAACCTTCTTCGCCGAGCAACGGGCGCGCCCCAAGCATCCGGAGAACAACTAGCCCCAGGACTCATGCCCCTCCGTTCCACATGGGTGATGGCACCTGGCTGGGAGGCCCTGTTGCACCGGCACGCGCTGGACAGTGTGGAGCGGCTTTGTGCCGGGAACCGCGGCACCGTCGTCACCTGCTCAGGTTCCACCGAGGTGCGGCGCATAGAGCTGCCCGAACCGGACGGCGCCCGGACCCTTTTCATCAAGAAATACTGGTTCGATACCTTTTCACGCCGACTCAAGGGCTCTCTGCGGGGAACGTTCCTGAGGTGCAGCAAGGTCCAGCGCGAATATGAGAACCTGGGGCGGTTGCGGTCCTGGAACCTGGACGCGCCGCAGCCGGTGGCCTGGGGCACGGAACGAAGACTGGGCTGGCTTCACCGCTCCGTGCTCGTGAGCGAGGGAGTCCCCGAGGCGATCGGTCTCGACGCCTGGTTCGTCACCCGCCTGCCAGGCCTCCCTGCGTCGGCACGCTCGGCGCAGTTGCGCCAACTTCTCCCGAGGCTGGCGCGTGATGTCGCCCGCATGCACGAACACCGTTTTGTCCATGGCGATCTGTATTGGCGGAACATCCTCCTGAGCGGGGAGTCGCTGGAGCACTTCCACCTGATCGACGCGCATCATGGCCGCATCTGGAACCGCTGGCAGGAACGCCGATGCCGGGCCTCCGATCTCGCCGCGCTGGACGCGGTCGCACCGGGCTTTGTCTCGAAAACCCGTCGCCTTCGGTTCCTCCTCGATTACCTGAGTCAGCCCCGCCTCACCGCCGAAGGTCGAGCGTTGGCCCGTGAAATCCTCCGCCAAGCCGCACCCATCCGCGAGGCGCAACAACGGCGCTTGCCCCGCAAGCCGGCGTCCCCACAGCCTGTGAACACTCCGTTGCCCCCGTCATGATCGAGATCGATCCCGCCTTCAAGGCCTGGTTGCGCGGGCATCAACTATCCTCATGGTCGCGTCTGGCCGCGCTCGTTGACACCGCCCATGCCTCGCGAGGCAGCGAGGTGAGGGTGCGGCGCCTTACCCTGGGCACGGGCGCCGGCGCGCCGGGCGATGTCTTCTTCAAGCTCTATCTCCATCGCACACCGTCCTGGAAATACCTGGCCCGCCATTCCAAGGCAGCCTGCGAATTCCGCAACTACAGGACCTTCCAACAGCTCGGGATTCCCTCTCCCCAACCGGTTGCCATCGGGGAGAAACGCGACGCCATCGGGCGACTCCAGTCCGCCTTCATCATCACTCAGGCCGTGCCGGATGCGGTCACCCTGGGCGACTACTTCGATCGTCCTGAACTTTCTCGCCAATCCCTCGCCGCTCGACAACGGCGCCTGGCCCTCCTCGCCCTCCTCGCCGGGCAGGTCCGCACCCTGCACGAACATGGCTTCTACCATTTCGACCTGGTCTGGCGGAACCTTCTCGTGTCCGGCCCGGGAGCCGGGGATCCGCAGGTGTTCTGGATCGATTGCCCGCGCGGCGCGTTTTGCCAGGTCCGCTTTCTCCAGGATCGCAAGGCCCTCCGCGACCTGGGCGCGTTTGACAAGTCGGCTTCACGCCACTGCACCGCGGGCGAGCGGCTTCACTTTTTCAGGCACTACTTCGATGGGCAGGGGCGCTGGACACCCGAGGTCAAGCGCGGCGCCCGCAAGGTGCTGGACTACTGGCGAACGCGTTGGCCCGAAGACTGGCCTGAGTCGGGCTGAGTGGGGGGCTTGGCTTGGCGGGCCAGCTTACGGTCGGGAAGGGGGCAGGCTGGCAGGATCAGGAGGTCGCCCACCGCAGGAACTGGGTCGCCGCACGCCCACGGATGTGACGCACCTGGCAATACGCCCGGAGGAACTGCCGCAACCAGCCCCGTTCCAGGTGCGGGATGGTGAGGGCGCTGCGTTGCAGCCGGGCGAGGTCGGCGTGAGCCCGCCGCATCCGCACGCGGCCCACAAAGGCCAATCCCTCCAAGTCGATCAAGTAGAGTTGCCCCTTGGGGCCCACCATCAGGTTGCTGATCTTCAGGTCGCGGTGTGAGAACCCCTCGTCGTGCAGGTGCCCGACCAAACGCGCCACCGCAGCCACCAGGAACGACTGGTCCTGTTTGGCCTCGGCCAGCGGCAGGGCTCCAATCAGCTCTTCCATCAGGAAATAACTGGCGACCGTCAGCCCCGCCCGGCGGCGAACCCCCGCTGCCAACGGGCGAGCCGTCGGGATGCCCACCAACTCGAGATGGTGCCCCAACCGAAAAGCCCTCATGGCACGGCAGGGCCGGAAGAGATCCTTCACCATGTTGATCGGCTTCTTCAGGTTGTATCGCTTCAGCACGACTCCATCCGCGGCACCCACGGTGGAGCTGTGCCCCGATTTCAGCAGGCGGGCCCGGCTCGAGAGAAAGCCATCCGGATCCTTCAGGATACCTGTTACGGCGGCCTGTTCCTGGGGAAGGCGGACCTGCCAGCGCACCCTTCCGGCGACGAGCGGCTCGAATTCCCGGTTGTACTTCCACACCCTTTTGGAACGGTGATGCATCACCTCCCGACGCAGTGCCCGGCTGAGCGCCATCACCTCTTCGGAGACCGGGATGGGCAGCGTTATCCGCAGCACGGCTAGGTTGTGCCGGCGCGCCTCCGGCGTGAGGGAGTCATGGAGTTCGCTCCCATAGAGGTCCACCATCCGCATCTCCCCGGTGTCCGGGTGACAGAGCAGGTTGGCCCCGTGCAGGTCCTTCTGCAGCACACCCGCGTCGTGCATCCGCTCCACGAAACTCAGCACGGCCGACGCCTCGTCCGCCATGTCGCAACGCACCGGCTGTCCGTCGAATCCCTCCGTGACCAGCACGCTTTCCTGCAAGCCCAACCCTTGCCAGCGCTCGCCCAGCGCCAGATGACGCACGACCGGGATGCCCCGGCGTTCCAGCTCCGAGGCCAGTTCCCATTCCTGACGCGCCGGGGAAGGTTTGAAACGATACTTCAGGGGGCGAAGGGGGTGGACACCGTGGAGGTAGCGTTTGACATAGTAGGTGCGCCCTCCATGTTCACAAACGCGAACGTCCTTGGCCGGGGAACGCTTGATGACCCGACCTTCCTCCGAGAGGATGTCTTCCAGGCAGGCGGCCGCGTCGGGCACCATCTCCCAGCGCATGCCATCTCGTTCCAGACGGATCACGGCAGACCATAGGTAGGCCCACTTTCGACTGTCAACTTCCCCCTGAGCTTGGGCATCGTTGGGGACATGGTGGTTGTCGCCCTCCATCAACCTGTCCTCGAGCGCATCGGCCTGGCCAGTCTGGATCAGGTCCGGTCGTTCCAGGGCGCCCTGGTGAAGAACCATCGTGGGCGGCGTGACGTTCTTCGCATCGAAACCACCGATGCCGACGACCGGCCCCTTGTCCTCTTCCTCAAGCGCAACCTCCTGCCCTACCGCAAGGACGGTCTCGCCTCGCTGTGGCGGCGCGGCCGGGTCTGGTCCGCGGCCCGCGTGGAGTTCGAAAACGGGCGGTGTCTGCTTCAACACGGCATCCCCGCGGCGCGACCGGTGGCCTTCGGGGAATCGTGCGGCCGGCTCTGGGAACGCTTCTCCTTCGTCATCACCGAAGCGGCGACCGGGTCCGAAACGTTGGATGTGTTCCTCCGGGAACGCGCCGATCCTGACCCGCGCGCCAAGGTGCTGACGGGGCTGGCCGGGCTCGCACGCCGGCTTCATGACGCTGGCCTGGCTTCGCCCGACCTGATCTCCCGACATGTCTTTCTGGATCGAAGCAGCCCGGAACCGGGGTTCTGCCTCATCGACATGGCCCGCCTGGATCAGGGCCGTTGCATCCCCCATCAGCGAAGAGCCCGTGACCTGGCTTCCTTGCACGTCTCGATCCCGGAGTCCTCGGCTTCAGCGCGGGAACGGGAGATCCTGCTGCGCACCTATTGCGGCCAGGACCTTCCCTTCGAACAGATGCAAGAGATGATTCAAAAGCGCGTCGCGCACCTCCTCCGTCAAAAACGCCATCGTGTGCCCTACTTCGGCCTGCACCTCCAGCCGGGTTTCCAATACAAGAAATACCGCTACTAGAACCAGGCCGACCCATCGCTCCCTCGCGTCAACCTTGTCACCTCTGCGTGGTCCGTCGCACTCCCCGATCAATGACCGGGAGGACGGCGCTTGTAGAAGCCGGTGAAGAGCGAGTAGGCCCGGCGCCAGACCGACCGCCAGAAGGTCTTCTCCGAAGCGTTCATCCCGCGCCATGGCTTGCCCGCATAGCCCCGGACAAATCGCGCCAGATCGCGGCGCCGCACCCCCCAGTCAAACGAGGAACAGAGGAGCGCGCCCAAATCCTTGATCACCCAACGCTCCGGCACCTTGTCCCGACACTGCACCCGGTGCAAATCGATGACGTGCAGATCAAGGACGTCGCCCGGCCTCCAGGCGGTCCACTCCCGATCCCTCACCAGGAAGTGGCAGAGGTAAAAATCGCGATGATTGAGACCCCCGTCATGAAAGCGCCGCGCCAGAACGGCCAGTCGATCCACCAAGGCATCCTGGAGCCGTTGCCGCGCCGGTCCCTTCAGCCCGCCCCAGTCCCTGACCAGATCCTCCAGCGACACCATGCCCTCCAACGCCTCGGTGATGACGAAGGATTCCAATCCGGCCGGACTGCGCCCCCTGAGCCCCTTGCCGGCCAGGGTCATGGTGGGAATGCCCAACTGATGCAGCCGCTCGATCGCCTCCCACTCGTTGCGTGCGCTGTTGATCGGATGCCGGCCCTGCAGCCATTCCTTGATGACTTCTCCCCAGCCGCACCCCCGGTGTGCCTTGATGAAGTAGCGCTTCCCACCGGCTTCAAACTCGACCGTCCGCCGATTCCTGAACGCCCGATGCACCTTGCCGGGCATGTCGAGCAGCCGCTCGAACGGGAGCGGCTCCTGCAAGTGCCGGCGCAGGGAGGAACTCAGCTCGAAGATGGGGGCCATGGCGTCAGGATTCGTCAGGAAGCCGGCTTGGCGCCGACCCAGGCTTCGATCAATTCGGCCGCCCGATCATGGCAGCTGTATAGATCCTCGCGGGCGGCGTAGGCCAGGCCGTTCTCCCCCGCTTTCCGCCGCTCCGGATCCTGCAACAACCCCGCCAAGGCCCGGTTGCAGGTCTCCTGGTCATAAGGCGCGCTCAGAATCCGGCCTGCACCTGCGCGCTGGATGTGCGGCGCATACCCGCAGGCGTCCGTTGCCAACACCGGCAACCCGCAGCTCATTGCCTCCAGTAGCACCATGCCGCCCGCTTCGCTGTGCGCCGGATGCACCAACACATCAGCCGCCAGCATCCATTCCACCACATCATCCCGGCCCCCCAGAAAATGAACCCGATCGGCCACGCCCATCCGGCGGGCCAGATTCGCAAAGGGCTTCGGTTGATTCTTCCCGATCACCACCAGATGGGCGGGCGGGCCTGGGTCCGCCGGCAACGCTGCAAGCGCGGCAATGGCGCGTTCCAACCCCTTGACCCGAAATCCCGAGCCCACAAACAAGAGCAAAGGCACCGTGGCGCCCCATCCCTCCCGGGCCCGGACGCGGCACCGGGCTTGGGCCGCCGCCGCCGGGTCATGATCGCGACGCTCAATGCCGGGTGGCAGCACGTGGAACCGTTCCGGCTCCGTGCCGTAAATCTCCCGGTAAACCGGAATCTCATGGGGGGTGATGAGGAGAAGCTGGGTGGCACGCCCCCGCCCGAACACCTCCTCCTCACGGCGGCTGAAGTGGCGGTAGCGGGGCGTAAACCGATACCAGGAGGGACGCAGTCGCCGCATCTTTGCCACATAACAGGGGTCCGAGCCGAAATAGAGGTCCAGCCCGGGAAGTTTGTTGAAGCCGACGACTCCGTGCAGCCCGTCCTGGGCCGGAACCTGGCTCAGGGTCCGGACCCAAATCTCGTTGCGACGCACGTTGGACCAGCCCCGCTGGCCGAACACGCGGACCTCGATCCCATCCGGCCGGGGGCCTTCCCATTCACGCGCATAAATCGTGACGGCATGACCGCGCCCGGAACACGCTCGGGCGGTTTTCAGGCAGTCCCGCTGCAACCCGCCGTAGGGGAAATACTCGAACAGTTGGAATCCCAGTCGCAGGGGACGGCTCATGGCAGGGACTTCAGGCACTGACTTGGGCACCCGGGCATCGATGGCCGGTTGCGTCCCCAGTCGTGAACAAGAACTCGCCGGCAGGCTAGGCAATGGCCCGGACCATGACAACACAAGAAACCTGTGGCACCGGAAAGTCGGGCTTTTCACCGTCCGGGTACGGGAGTAAAAACAGACGCGTCACATGACCAACGCGGAATTCCTTGATCGCGCCTTTCAGAAGCGAAGCCCCAAGTTCCTCGCCGGATTCTCCCGGCCGCTCTACCACAACCTGGCGGGCATCCTTTACGGGCACCAGTTCGACAAGTCCCGCTACGGAGGCATGATCCGGCACACCGAGGGTGCCATGCTCTACAAGTGGGCGGGGGAACTGGGCCCCAACTCCACCATCGTGGAGATCGGGTGCTACGGAGGACTCTCCACCAGTTACATCGCCCGCGGCTGCCTTAAGAACGGATCGCGCATCTACAGCATCGATCCCTTCGACGCCGACCTGGGCAAACAGGCATCGCTTTGTGATGCCTGCGTCCCGCTGGAGAACAAGCCTTCCCGGGACATGGTGGCCCAGCGCCTCAAGGAAAGCGGCTTTGGCGACATGGTCGAACTGATCGAGGGCTACTCTCAAGAGGTGGTCAAGTCGTGGAGGCGGACCATTCATTTCCTCTGGATCGATGGCAACCATGACCAGGCCTACCAGGACTACCTCGACTGGTCCCCCTTCCTGGCTCCGGGCGCCCGCGTCGCCATTCATGACGCCCATCCGCGCTTCGGCATCGAGAAGGTGGCCGAGGATGCCCGGAAGATTTTTTCCGCCGACGATTGGACACGGCTCGAGCATGTCAAAAGCATCCTGACCGCTGTCCGGCGCGCCTGAGTCGGATCGGCACACCCCCTCCCATGCGGCAGCATCTGCCGCTGCATCCACCCGCAGCCACGCCGCTTCCGCCTTTTCTGCCGATTTCGCGCCGATGCCCGCCCCTTGACCCGCAGCGCCATCCAGATTGAATTCATCCACGCGGCCTGCGCATTTTTTTCGTCCGCTCCCCCCTCGAACCGATCCTTGTCAGGTAGGGGATGCTCGCTGCAGTCATCACTTGATTCTTTTGTCTGCCAATGGCACGGCTTGTGTTGTAGCAAGGGGTTCGCGGGATCGAGGATGTATGATCGAAGCGTCGATGTGAACAGGCGCCGGAATTTGTCGGAGACTACAAACTGACGTATAATCTCACCGTGAATAAGTCGAACAAACCTAAGGCGACTTCCGGATCCGTTCGGTCTCAGGATCCCTTCACACCCGGTCCGATCCATCAGGAGGCTGAGCTGGATCAGCTTTCCGCCCTGCAACTCGTTGATATCATTTCCCACCGTGCCGCCATGCAGGGGCCGGTGCCACCCGATCTCGTCCTGCTAAGGCGCCGTGTCTCCGAAATGGAGGAGATCCAGGACGAAGCCCGCAACGCAGTGGAGAAGCTCAGCGAGGCGGTGGACAAGCTGCGCAGCCCGGCCCTGCGCCTCGGCACGCTGCTCCAGCAGCTGGAAAACCGCCGGGCCCTCGTCTGCGCCAACGGCACGGATTACATCTGCAACGTGGATCCCTCCCTCCCGGAAGCCTCGCTTGAAACCGGCACCCGCGTCCTGCTCAACGAGGCTTTTGCAGTGACCGACTGCTTCGGGTTCGACAAGAACGGGCCGGTGGTTCGCATCTCCGAAACCTTTCCCGACGGACGCATCCGCGTGGGCAACGACACCGGCATCTCGGACACGATCGTCATGCGCTCGACGCTCCTGGCCAAGGAAAAGCTCAAGCCAGGCCTCGACGTGCGCCTGGACATCAACCAGCGCGTCGCCATCGAGGTGATCGGCACGGCCAAACGGACCGACCGCCTGCTCTCCCATATCGAGCCGCTTCCCTGGCACGCCATCGGCGGACAGGAAGAGGCGGTCCAGGCCATTCGCGATTCCATCGAGCTGCCCATCCTGCACGCCCATCTCTTCAAGCGGTTCAATCACCCGGTGCCGAAGGGCTTCCTCCTCTACGGCCCTCCCGGCTGCGGCAAGACGCTCCTGGGCAAGGCCACCGCGCACAACCTGCGCCAGGAAATCCGCAAGGAAACCGGCGAGGACCGGCCCGAGTTCTTCCTCAGTGTGAAGGGACCGGAAGTCCTCAACATGTGGCTGGGCGAATCGGAGCGCCAGGTCCGCGACCTCTTCGCCCAGTGCCGCGAGAAGGCCGCCGAAGGGCATCTGGCCTTCCTCTTCATCGACGAGGCCGAATCCATCCTCGGCACCCGTCACGCCGTCCGTTCCGGCAGCAACATCCTTTCCACGTTGGTCCCCATGTTCTGCACCGAGATGGACGGATTGGAACCGCTCCAGAACGTCGTCGTCATCATTGCCTCCAACCGCGCCGACCTGATCGACCCGGCCATCCTCCGGCCCGGGCGCATCGATCGCAAAATCCGGGTCCGACGCCCGGACAAGGCGGCGGCACTCGACATCTACAAGATCTATCTGGCGGAGGAGTTGCCGCTGGAGAAGGACCGCGACGAGATGGTCGAGGCCATCCTCAACGCGCACTACGATCCGAGCGAGGCCAATCGTTTCCTCGACATCACCTACCGCAGCGGGCGCCATGATTACCTCTACCGCGGGGACATGGCCAGCGGGGCCATCATCGCGGCCATCGTCGAGCGCGCCAAGGAATACGCCATCAAGCGGTCGATCGAGTCCAAGGATGTCTCGCCGATCACCTTGGAGGACCTCCACCGGGCGTTGGACAAGGAGTACAGCGAAAACGAACTGTTCCCGCCCAGCGACATCACCGAGGACTGGCTCAAGCTCACCGACTTCGACCCGTCCAATGTGGTGCGCCTCACCCCGCACCGAACCGCGGCAAACCACGACGACGAGCATCGTGGCACCATCTAGGATTCCGCCCTGCACCGCCATGAATGCTTCCCGCCTCCGCCCACCCAACACCCGGCGGTCCGGCCACCGCTCAGTCCCCCTGCACCCCGTCTGATCCAGACCCGGGCAGAACCCTCAACCCTTTCGCATCATGGATATCCAGTTTGGCACCGAAACCGAGATCGGCATAACCCGGGACAACCCCGAAGGAATCGATGTGGTCGCCGAATCGATCGCGCTCGTCCGCAGCACCACCGCCGAAGGGGTGCGCATGCGGTGGGACTACAGTTGCGAGGACCCCCACTGCGACGCCCGCGGCTTCCGCGTCCGCGAACTGCTCCAGGACATCGACGAGTCCAATTACTTCGCCCAGGACGCGCAGCGCTCGCTCTCGTTCAACGAGATCAAGAGCGACCTCGTCCTCAAGAACGGCGGCCGCTTCTACAACGACCACGCCCACCCCGAATACTGCACCCCGGAATGCGGCTCCCTCCTGGAGATGCTCCAGCAGGAGTACTCCGGCGATTCCCTCATGATGGATTGCGCCCGAAACGTCAGCCGCAATTCGGACAACCCCGTCCGCCTCTACAAGAACAACACGGACTTTCGCGGACACAGCTACGGGTGCCATGAAAACTACCTCATGCCGCGCACCATCTCCTGGGATGTCCTCAGCCAGTCCATGATCGCCTTCTTCGTCACGCGCCAGATCATCTGCGGGGCAGGCAAGTACGGCTGGGAGGAGGAGGATCGCTTCGTCCAGCCCGGCTTCCAGATTTCCCAGCGCAGCGACTTCTTCTCCGAGTTGCAGAGCGTGGACACCATGCAACGGCGCCCCCTCATCAACACACGCGACGAGCCGCACGCCAACAACGAGAAATACCGCCGCTTCCATGTCATCATTGGCGACTCCAACATGTCGCTCTTCGCGGCCAACCTGAAGATCGGCACCACCTCCCTCGTGCTCCAGGCGCTGCTCAACGGGGCCCCGCTCGAGAAGGTCCCGCACGTGGCCGATCCTCTGCAGACCCTCAAGCACATCTCCCGCGACACCTCCTGGAAATGGCTCTGCCGGGACGCGGACGGCACCAAGACCACCGCCGTGGACATCCAGCGTGGCTACCTGCGCCTGGTCCGGGAATTCTGTCCCGAGCTCGATTCGGAATGGCGGCAGGTGACCGAGGACTGGGAACAGCTCCTGGACGATCTGGATCGCGATCCGCTCTCCACCGCAGACCGCCTGGACTGGAGCGCCAAGCACCAGTTGATCGAATCGTTCCGCAAGTCCGAAAAGCTGGGACCGGACGATCCGTGGCTGCAGAGCCTGGACCTCGCCTATCATCTCCTTGACCGTGAGGAGGGGCTTTTCTTTGGACTCCTGGACCAGGGCGTGTTGCGCCTTCCCTGGCCGATTGAAACCATCACCGGGCACTGCCTCTGCCCGCCCCTGACCACACGGGCCGCCATTCGCGGCCGTTGCATCGAGAAGTTCGGCTCCACCGTGCAGGCCACCCAGTGGGATTACATCCTCGTCCAGGGCAAGGAGAAGAAAATCGAACTTGATCTGCGCAACCTGTTCGACCCAAATCTGATTCGAGACAGCCTCGTCATCATGAGCAAGGCCGAGACGGTGGAGGATCTGTTGCAACTGCCATTTGCCAAGCTGGTTTAACACACGGAGATTGACCCATGCCTGAACGCATCCAAAAGCCACAACCCCGCACACCGGCCCCCGGCGGCGGCGGGGACGGACCCAACGCGCCCAAGATTGAAAAGCCCAACACGGAGGATCTCCTCAAGCGCATGCGCAAGGTCGATCCGGACCAGGCCCGCCGTTACCGCCAGCGCACCGGACAATGAACGGCGATTTCTTTGCCCACCTGCCGGCCACCCCGTTCGCCAAGCTGGCAGGTAACGGCACCACCGTGGGCGGGACCACCCCCCCGCGTCTGGAACTCATCCAGGCCACCACCGTCTTCGCCTTCCACTGCGCCGACGGCGTCCTCATCGCCGGCGACCACCGCGCCACCGCCGGCAATACCATCTTCTCCGACAGGGCGGAGAAAATCATCCAGCTCGATGCCCATTCCCTCATGGCGATCGCCGGTTCCCCGGCTGTCGCCTTTGAAATGGCCCGCACGCTGCAGACCACCTTCGAGTTCTATCGCCGCAGCCAGCTCCAGCCCATGAGTCTGGCGGCCAAGATCCGCGCCCTGTCCAAGCTCCTGCGCGAGAACCTGCCCGCCACCCTCCAGGGCATCGGCCTCGTCGCCCCGATCCTGGTCGGCATCGAGGCCGATGATCCCGAGTCCGATCCGGTCATCTACTTCTATGACCCCATGGGCGCCCAGTTCGAAGCCACCAACTATGCCAGCTCCGGCTCCGGCTCCCACAGCATCCGCAGCGTGCTCCATTTCCTGGAGAAGTGGGGAAGCCCCAAGCCGGCCGAGATGGATGTCGAACAGGCCGCCACCCTCGCCAACCGCCTGCTCATGACGGCCGCCGAGTTCGACACCGCCACCGGCGGCGTGCAGCCCGAGCGAAAGCTCTTCGCCACCATCAAGCACATCAGCCGGTCAGGCATCAAAACCATCCTCTCCGAGGAACACGAACTCTACTGGGGCAAATCCACCGTATGACCGAGGAACCGTATCGTTGGCTCGAAGCCATCCAGAACCGGCGCGAGTACATCCGCGACCAGCTCCGGGGCGGCACGCCCGTTTTCGCCGTCTCGCGTCCCGAGGGCATCCTGCTCATTGGCATCGGCCAGGGACTCTCCAAGGTGTTCGAGATTTACGACCGTCACGGCTTCGCCGCCCTGGGACACCCGGTGGACATCGAGAAGATCCGCCAGTCCGCCATCGAGGCGGCCCACCTGGAGGGGTTCAACCGCTCCTCGCGCGATGTCACCCTGCGCCGCCTCATCAGTTTCGCCCTCAGCACCACCCTCAAGAGCAGCTTCGAACAGATTTTTTCGCCGCCGCTCATGGTGGAATGCATCTTCGCCGAGGTCGGCCCGGATCCCGCCCGCGATGTGCTGGTCCGCGTCCATTACGACGGCAACCACCGTTACGAGTCCAATGGCGTGATGGTGGCCCACAGCACAAGCAAGGAGGAAGACGACGCCGCCGCCTGGCTGCGGCAACAGCTCAAGCCCGAACATTCCCTGGCCGCGGCCGCCAGCCTCTGCCTGGATGCCTGGCAGGCACTGGTGGACAACCGGCCCTTCCAGGAGCTCACCCCCTCCACCGCCCCCATCCATGCCATTGAAGGCCGGTCCATCGAGGCCGCCCTCCTGGATCGAGCCTTGCCCGACCCGGTCCACTACCGGGCCCTGGACCTGACGCAACTCGTTACGTGACCCCGATGAAACGCCTCCATGGCCCGCCGCATCACAGGATTGGAAACCGAGTATGGATGCCTGGTTCTTCCCCCGGCTCAAATCCAGGATGTACTGCCCCGCATCCGCGACTGGCTTTTCGAAAATGACCGCTACGGTCTGATCGACCGTCACGATCGGGATTGGGATGAACCCGCCGGCAACGGCGGTTTTCTTTTTAACGGGGGGCGCATCTACATCGACATGGGCCACTTGGAATACTGCACGCCGGAGTGCGCCTCCACCACCGACGTGGTCCGGTTCGACCGCGCGGGCGACCTGCTCCTGCTCGAGGCCGTGCAAGCCCTCGACCTCACCGAGCACGTCCACTTCATCCGCAACAATATCGACCACTACACCGGCGCCACCTTCGGGTGCCACGAGAACTACTCCCTCAGCCGCAAGGCGCCCCTCAACGAGCGCAATGTCCTCGCCCTCCTCGCCTTCCTGACCGTGCGCGTCCTCTTTTCCGGCGCCGGCCGGATCGGCGCCACGCGGCCCGCCCGGTTCCGCGGTGAGCCCGACACCAGCGAGGTCGCCCCCCATTTCCAGATCAGCCAGCGGGCTGACTTCATCCAGAACGACTTCTTCGAATGGGTGCAGCACAACCGGGCCATCATCAACACCCGCGACGAACCACTCGCCGATCCCCGCCACTTCCGCCGCCTCCATCTCATCCATGGCGATACCAACGTCCTGCCCGCCTCCCTCTTCCTCAAGGTCGGCACAACCCGCCTCGTCCTCGACCTGCTCGAGGAGGACGCCCTCCCGCAGTTGGTCCTCCAGGACGCCGTCACCTCCCTGCGCAGCCTCTCCCGGAATCTGCGTCCGCCCTGGCAGGTCGTGCTCGCCGATGGACGACTGATGGACGCGTTGGACCTGCTGGAAGCCTTCCGGGCCCGGGTCCAGGAGTGCTTCGGCAACCGGGACCAGGAGACCACCACGCTCCTGAAGCTTTGGGGCGATACCCTGCACGCCCTCGGCTCCAATCCCGCCAAGCTGGTGGGCATCCTCGACTGGGTGTCCAAGGAGTATCTCCTCAACGAATTCTGCAAGCGGGAAGGCCTGACCTGGGACGAGCCCTGGCTGGAATCCCAGGATCTGGAATTCCACCACATCCACCCCGACCGCGGGCTGGGCATCGCCATGGCCAACCTGGATGGATTCTGGGATCCGGAAGATCTGCAACAGGCCCGCACCGAGCCGCCGACCAACTCCCGGGCCCATGCGCGCAGCCGGCTCATGCGCCAGATCCAGGGTCACGAAACCTCCTACTTCCTCGACTGGGAAGCGGTTGAGATCCCGAACCAGAAACGCCTCCGCCTCCTCAACCCCTTCCAGCCTTGATGGCGTGCCTGGGGCTCAATCCAACAGGCGAACTCGGTAATACCGCCGGCCGGGCCCCGTCTCTTCATCCACAAACTCGCCCTGGTCGGAAGCGGCCTCGACAGGCGTTCCCAAGGCCATCCAGTCATCCAGCGTGCCGGTAAACTCAATCTGGTAGCGACGTCCCGCCACCGCCTCCCAACGAAAGCCCAGGCCACCTCCCGGTTGGCGCCATACCTGCGTGATCCGCAATTGGTCCAGCCGCCCGGGCGACCCACCCACCGGCCCCAGGCGCCAATGCAACGGCTCGTTTCCATACGCGCCTACCGGGTGCCGCTCCAGCGACGGCCCCTGCCCGTCCGCCTCCACCGGCCACGGCGGATGATCGCCATAGCGGACCCGATCAACCAGGATCCTGCGGCCAAGGGGATCGTCGTTCACCTTCAGCAGCCGCAGTGACTCGCCGTTGTTCTCGAGACGAAAGGAATGACCCCAAACCGGTACCCCGGCATTCACTCCATGGGCGGCACGGAACGCCGCCACCGACATGGCATTGGTGTCCGCCATCAGGAGCAGGCCGCCCGCGGCGATCGCGGCGCCGGCCGGGAAGACATAATCGACCCCCTCCAGCTCCCAGTCCGCCAGATCGATGGCCGATGACGTCAGGTTGTGCAGCTCGACAAACTCAACCCCGCCCTCCGCCGGGTGGTAGTGGATCTCGCCGATCACGACAGGTCCCACCCTGGGGGGTGCGTTGACCGCCCCGGTGCCTTCGCGGAATGCCTCCTTGGTGGGCGGGTTCACGACGCCAAAGGTGGGAACCTCTAGCCACGTCTCATCGATGCCCACGCTCGTGGCGTGACGTCCGTAGGCCACTCCGTTGTCCGCGGCTCCCACCTCCATGGCGGTGATCGATCCGGTCAACTCACCCATTGCATCCGCACTGCTGAGGTAAATGGTTTCACCAGACTGGGCCAGGGCGAAGCTGGGAGGCAGTCCGGGCTGCGGGTTGAAATCCGCCTCGTAAAAGGCCACCCACCCTCCGGCCGGAACCACGGTGCCGTCGGGGATCCGGAACTTGCGCAGGGACCCGGCCAGGTTGGTTCGCACCAGCGAGTCGCTGAGGAACCAGCCACTGATATCCACAGGCTCTTCGCCGGTGTTGTGCAGCTCGATGGCGTCCTCGAACGGGGCATCGGTGTGCGTCAGCACTTCGTTGATCACCATGCCCAGCCCGTAGGGAGGCAGGGGGTCATCCGCGCCAGGTGAACCATGCAATCGGGTGCTGCCTCGCCAGGATTCGGGCCGGTCGGGATTCCCGTCTGGAACCTGCCGCACCAGGGAATAGCCCAGCCCATTGGGTCCCTGCGGCCAGGGCGGGTCGTTGTCGTAGTCCACCGACAAAAGGACCGCGCCGTGGGCATCCACCAGTCGAAAGGTCTCGCCATCCTTGTCCAGGCCACCCCAGTAGATCCCATCGTACGTCACGCCGGGGTATCGCTGCTCAAAGGCCACCGCGTTGTGAACCAGCACATGGAACGCTCCGGGCATCAGCACCGTTCCGGGAGACATCCGATAGCCCAACCCCTCAAACATGGCGCCCGAAAGGTTGATGGGGTGGGCCCCGGTATTCTTGAGCTCCAGGAACTCATACTCACCTCCGTCCAGTCCGCCGGGGAACTCGGCTGGCCGATACATGATCTCCGTCACACGCAGCCCATCGGTGTGTCCCGCCACGGTGAACACGCCTTCCGCGAGATCGCTCCATTCCGTTCCGCTCATCACTCGGGCCCGGATGATCGTGTTGCCCTGGATCCCGATGTCACCCTGCAGGGCCGGCCCTGCCGCCGCACCACCCAGCCCGCGGGGATCGCTCCCGTCCAGGGTGTAGTAAACCAACCCGCTGCCATTCGTGTGCGAGAGACCAACCGGCATGCCAGGCGTCACCCGACCCGGCAGGATGGAAAACCGCGGTTTGGAAACCAGGGGACCGATTTGCGTCCGGACGTTGGCCACCCGGGCGGCGATCCATTGCCTGAGATCATCGAAGTCCTGTTCCGCATTGGGATCCTCGGCCAGGGCAGGCGCCAGGACGGGTTCCAAATCGTCCAGGAAGGTCGTGAGCGATTCCGTCGAGAGCGGACCTTCCAGCAACTCCGCCATCAGATGGCGATAGACGTCACGGAACCAGTAGTGACCAAGGAGATGCGTCTGGTAAGCCGTGGTCTGGCGCGGCCCCTCGTAAATGTCGAAGGCGGCCGTTGAAAACCCGGTGTCCAGGTCCCAGGGAAAGTAGAGGCGCCGCAGCCGGTCTGGGGGAAGGAAATCGGCGGCGTAGCTGTTTTTGTTGTCGTGGGTGGCCAACGCATCGCCGTTGGCCGAAAAGGCGGTGATGGCGGCCACACCCAGCAAACCGCGCAGGTCCACCCAGGCCGGGATGTCCGCCTCGAGATCGGGCTGGGGGCAGTCCGGATTCCCGCCACCGCCCGGTCCCTCACTAAATGGTGAGTAGCAAAGATACTCGTGCGTGGGACTGTCGCCCAGGCCCACTTCCAGGGAGGTGCCGCCGTCCACCTTGTAAAGCCAGGTGGCCGCCTCCTTCTCCATGCCGCGGTTCCTCAGGAACTGGCGGTCGCGCTGTTCCACGTTGGCGTACACCCCTTGATACTCCCCATTGACCACCACACGCACCCAGGCGGCATGGCCCATGTGGTAGTCCAACACGCCCCACTCCGAAGCCAGACGGAAGAGTTGCCAGCCGAATCCTTCCTTCAGCACGCTGAGTTCCGCCCCGCTCTCCAAGCTCAGCTTTCTCAACCCGCGCCATTCCTGACCCGGCACCGCGTCGTTCACATCCACCTTGAGGGCGACTTTGCGAATGCCGCCGTTGGTCAGTGCCGGGCCGCTTTTGCGGCGGACGACGACATCCAGCCAGTTGGTTTCCCCCTCCTCGCGCAGGCGGGCCGGGACCTCAATGCTGAGGGAATCATCATTGCGGACCGTGGACCAGTCACCCTCCTGCATGTCCAAGTGCAGCGTGAGCACCGTGAAGGGATCGAACACCTCGGGCCATCCGGCCGCCTGGAGCCGGTGGGACGACGGAGCCATGCACCACAGCCCGGCAAGGAGGAGAAGGGGCAGAAAGGGTGGTGGCTTGGAAGACGGGTACGGCATGGTGCTGAACGGGTCCCTGTCCGCGGCGCGGGCCGGGGGATCGCCGGCTACCATGCCACAAAACGCGGCCCGGGTCAGATGGAAAGCGCGACCAGCCAGGCTGCTCGACACCGGCCGGGCGGGCCTTGCAGCCCGATCAAGAAGTAGCCGCCGAGGGAACGAGGTGGAATTGGGGGTATGATGATTGTCTGAAACCACCTCGTGACCTCGGCGGCTGCGGGTTTTCGGTGCGCTGTTGAACAGGCTGCTAATCCCGCAGTGCCACCAACAGATCCTTGCTCTCCACCGAATCGCCCACGTGGACGAGGATCTCCTTCACCACGCCGTCGGCGTTGGCGTAGATCGTGGACTGCATCTTCATGGCTTCCAGGGTGAGGATCTTGTCCCCCTTGGCCACCTTGTGACCGACGCTGACCGCCAGCTCCGTGACCACCCCGGGAATGGGCGCCCCGATCTGTTGCGGATCACTCGGGTCCGCCTTGGTCCTGGCCTTGGTCTTGGCCTGGACGGTTTTGTCCCGGATGTGCGCGTCACGTGCCGTGCCATTGAGCTCGAACGTCACCAGCCGGCTGCCGTCGTCATCCGGGGGTCCCACGGAAATAAGCTTGATGAAGAGCGTCTTGCCCTCCTCGATGTCCACCGAGATCTCCTCGCCCGGTTGCAGTCCGTAGAAGTAGGCGGAGCTGGGCAGCACGCTGACGTCGTCGTAGTCGCGGCAGAACTTCTGGAAGTCGGCGAACACCTGGGGATACATCAGGTGGCTGTAAAGATCGTCGTCGGACGCTTCCCGCTTCATTTTCCCGGAGAGTTCCTCCCGGGTCTTCTTGAAGTTGAGCGGCGGCATGGCGGCGCCGGGACGCCCGCGCAGCGGTTTCTGGTTTCCCAGCACCACCTTCTGCAATCGCTTGGGCCACCCGTCCATGGGCTGTCCCAGGCCGCCCTTCAGCATGTCGATGACCGATTCAGGGAAGGGCGTGGAGCCGGGTTCCAGGTTGACCACGTCCGCCGGCTTGATGCCCCGCGTGATGAGAAACATGGTCATGTCCCCGACCACCTTGCTGCTGGGGGTCACCTTGACGATGTCGCCGAAGAGTTGGTTGACCTCGGCGTAGCAGCGGGCGATGTCGTGCCAGTGGCGTCCCAGCCCCATGGCCGCGGCCTGCTCCTTGAGGTTGGTGTATTGGCCGCCCGGCATCTCGTGTTCATACACCTCCGCGGTGCCGGTGACGGGGGAGGTGTCGAACGGCGTGTAGCAGGCGCGCACCTGCTCCCAGTAGTCGGAGAACTCGTTGAGCGCCTCCAGGTCCAGGCCGGTGTCGCGCGGGCTGTGCTGCAGGGCCGCGACGATCGAGTTGAGGTTGGGCTGGCTGGTGGACCCGGACATGGCCGCCAGGGCCACGTCGGCCACGTCCACGTGCGCCTGGCCGGCCATGAGGATGGAGGCGGAATTGATGCCGCTGGTGTCGTGGGTATGGAAGTGCACCGGGATGCCGATCTCTCCCTTGAGCGCCCTGACCAGCGCCTGCGCGGCGAAGGGCCGGCACAACCCGGCCATGTCCTTGATGGCCAGGAAATGCGCCCCCATCCTCTCCAGTTCACGGGCCAGCTTGAGGTAATACTTCAGCGAGTACTTCGTCCGCTTCGGATCCAGGATGTCCCCGGTGTAGCAGAGCGCGCCCTCACAAACCGCGTGCGTCTCCTGCACCGCCTCCATGGCCAGCTTGAGATTGGGCAGGTAGTTCAGGGAATCGAAAATGCGGAAGATGTCGATGCCGGACTCGGCCGCGTGCTTGACGAACCCGGTCACCACGTTGTCGGGATAGTTGGAATACCCCACCGCGTTGGAGCCGCGAAAGAGCATCTGGAAGCAGATGTTCGGGATCCGCTCCCGGAGTAGCCGCAGACGCCGCCAGGGATCCTCGCGCAGGAATCGCATCGACGTGTCGAAGGTGGCGCCGCCCCACATCTCAAGGCTGAACAGCCCCGGCGTCCGGCGCGCCACCGCCCCGGCGATGGCCGCCATGTCGTAGGTGCGGACCCGCGTGGCGAGCAGGGATTGATGCGCGTCCCGGAATGTCGTGTCGGTCAACAAAAGGCGCTTCTGCTTGCGCGTCCACTCGGCAAATCCCTTGGCCCCCAGCTTGAGCAGCAGCTGTCGCGTGCCGTCGGGCGGTCGCTGCTTGTGGTCGTAGGCAGGCGGCATGATCGGGGGCGGGACGGATGGAGGCCGGTCCTTGACCTGGGGATTGCCGTTGACCGTCACGTCGCCGATGTAGTTGAGAAGCTTGGTGGCGCGGTCGCGGCGGGGTCGGAAGCGGAACAACTCGGGGGTGGTGTCGATGAGTCCCGTCGTGGCCTGGCCTAAGCGGAAGATCGGGTTCTCGATGACGTTCTCAAGGAACGGAATGTTGGTCATCACGCCCCGGATGCGGAATTCACGCAGGGCGCGGTCCATCCGATTGCAGGCCGTGGCCAGGCTGCGCCCGGACGCCGTGACCTTGACGAGCAGCGAATCGTAGAAGGGGGTGATGACGCTGCCGGTGTCGCCCATGCCGCCATCCAGACGGATGCCATACCCGGCGGCCGAGCGGTAGGTCAGGATGCGGCCGTAATCGGGGGTGAATTTGTTGGCGGGATCCTCGGTGGTGATGCGGCATTGGATGGCGTACCCCATGCGCGGGATCTCCTCCTGCGGCGGCAGGGCCACGTCAGGACCAAAAAGCGAGGCCCCCTGCGCGATCAGGATCTGGGCGCGGACGACGTCCACCCCCGTCACGACCTCCGTCACGGTGTGCTCGACCTGGATGCGAGGGTTCATCTCGATGAAGTACCACTTCTCGGAATCCATGTCGTAGAGGAACTCCACCGTGCCGGCGCTGTCGTAGCCGATCGATGTGCCCAGATGCACGGCCGCCTCGCAAAGGGCCAGGCGGACGGCGTCCTCAATGCCAACCGAGGGCGCCACCTCGACCACCTTCTGGTGGCGGCGCTGCACCGAGCAGTCGCGCTCGTGCAGGTGAACCACCTGGCCCTGCTTGTCGCCCAGGAGCTGGACCTCCAGGTGCTTGGCCCGGCGGATGAACTTTTCGAGAAAAACGGCGGGATTTCCGAAGGCGCGTTCGGCTTCGGCCCGCGCCTCGTCCAGGAGGGGTTCCAACTCGGAGGCGGACGGAACCACGCGCATCCCGCGTCCACCGCCGCCGAACGCCGCCTTGATGATCAGGGGGAAGCCGATCTCCTTGGCCATGCGCATCGCCTTGCGGCGGTCGGTCACCGGCTCTGGTGTGCCCGGCAGGATCGGAATGTCGAGTTTGGCGGCGAGCGCCCGCGCGGCGACCTTGTCTCCTAGCAGGTCCAAAAGCTCGGGTCGCGGACCGATGAAGGTGAGGCCCGCGTCCTCGCAGGCGCGGGCGAACGTGGCGTTTTCAGAAAGGAACCCGTAGCCGGGATGGATGAGGTCCACCCCCCGCTCCTGGGCGAGCGTGACGATCCCCGGGATGTCGAGGTAAGCACCGACCGGCCCTTTGCCTTCGCCGACCAGATAGGCCTCGTCGGCCTTGAACCGATGGACGGACAACCGGTCTTCCTGGGCATACATGGCCACGGTGCGGAGACCCACCTCGGTGGCGGCGCGAAAGACCCGGATGGCGATTTCGCTCCGGTTGGCCACCAGCAACTTCTTGAAATTCCCTTCCAGGGTGACCGGGCCATCGCCGGGCTGGGCGCGGTTCGGACGGTCACTACGTCTCGATGTCATAGGGCGACGGTTATACGGGCAGGGGCGCTCGTTGGCAAAGCTTTGGTGGGCCGGGAACCATTGCAAATCCCTGCCAGCAGGGTCTTTTCAGGTCATGCAAGGCGGAGGGATGGGTGGGATGAAGCCACCGTAGTAGGACGACTTTTTCCTTAAGGGAAACCCGGCAGCGCCGAAGTTACGGTAGGACGTTCCGGCATCCGGTTCGCCCCCCAAAACAAAAACCAGGACACAGTGTGGAATGCAGGGACCGCGCACCGTGCGGCCGAAAGACTCATCCGGAAGTGTCTTGAACCCTAAACGCTGTCGGTCACACAACCGAGAATAAGGTATGCCATCGTTCACCTATGTCGCACGCGAGGCCGGCACCGGCCGCCAAATCCGCAATACCTTGGACGCCCCCAATGAGCAGGCCGCGGTGGCATCATTGCTCAACCGTAACCTGCTCGTCGTTTCCATCCAGGAAAAGCTGAACAAGAAGGGGAAGACTTCGGGTGGCAAGGTGGCCCTGGCAGATCTGGTGATCTTCACGCGACAGCTCGCCACCATGCTCGACGCCGGTCTGGCCATGGTCCAGTCCCTGCAGGCCCTGGCCGAACAGACCACCAACAAGGTCATGCGCGACGTCATCAAGGACGTCTGCTCGCGCGTCGAAAGCGGTGATTCCTTCTCCGAGGCCCTGATCAAGCATCCCAAGGTCTTCAATCGCCTTTACGTCAGCATGGTCGGCGCCGGTGAGCGCGGCGGTCTCCTGGCTGAGATTCTCGCCCGCCTGGCCTCCTACCTGGAAAACACCGCCCGCCTGCGCAAGAAGGTCAAGTCGGCCATGATGTATCCCGCCGTGGTGACCATTGTCGCCATCGGCATCACCATCTTCCTCCTCGTCAAGGTCGTGCCGGTCTTCGGCGACGTCTATAAGGGGTTCGGCCAGAAGCTGCCCGCCCCGACCCTGTTCCTCATCAATCTCTCCAACTTGGTCAAGGAATACCTCCTCATCATCCTGCCCGCCATGGCCGGCATGGTCTATGCCTGGCTGGCCTACATCAAAACCAAGTCCGGACGCGAGTTCTGGGATCGGACCCGCATCAAACTCCCGATCTTCGGCCAGATCGCCCACAAGATCTGTCTCTCCCGCTTCGCCCGCACCCTGGCCTCGCTCGTCCGCTCCGGTGTGCCCATCCTTGAAGTGCTGCAGATCGTCTCCAACACGGTCGGCAATGTGATCATGGAAAAGGCCATCCGCACCACCGCCGGCGACATCGAACGCGGCGAAAGCCTTTCCAACGCCCTGGGCAAGCATCCCATCTTCCCGTCGATGATCATCCGCATGATCACCGCCGGTGAACAAACCGGTAAGCTGGAATCCATGCTGGAGCGCATTTCCAACTTCCTGGACGACGAAATTGAAACCACCCTGAACGGATTGACCTCCCTCATCGAGCCGTTGCTCATCGTGTTCCTGGGTGTGACCGTGGGCGGCATCGCCATCTGCATGTTCCTGCCCATCTTCAAGATGGCCGAGATCGTCAATCCACAGAAATAGCGGAACAGGCCCGGGAGAGACCGGGGCGGCGCCCCTCCACAGGACCGCCCCGGACCTCACCGCCCCGAACAGCGACCGATGCGACTCATGGCCCCGCGGAAGCCCGGCTCCCGCGGGGCCCTGTCAACGCCAACAAGCCCCCCAACACCCCATGGCCAAAGTCCTGGTAGTCGATGACGAGATCACGATGGTGCAGACCGTCTCGGAGCTGCTCCGCGAGGACGACCACGAGGTGGTGCCCTTCAGCAGCGGCCACGACGCGCTCGACGCGCTCGAAGGCATCGCTCCCGACCTGGTCATCACCGACCTCTTCCTGCAGAAAGCCCATCCCCAGGGACTGGAGATCCTCCAGAAAGCCCGCGGCCTCAACCCGCCCCCGCTCGTCATTGTCATCACCGGCTACGCCTCCATCGGGACCGCCGTCGAGGCGATGAAAAAGGGGGCGTTCGACTACCTCGAAAAGCCGTTCAAGCCCGACGAATTCAAGGCCTGCACCCAACGCGCCCTCAATTACAACAAGGCGCTCTCGGAAAACCTCTACCTGCGCCGCCAGCTCCGCGACAAATACCAGTTCAGCCGCATCATCGGAAATTGCGGCCGCATGCAGGAGGTCTATCGCCTCATGGAACGCGTCGCCGACACCGACAGCACCATTCTCATCCTGGGCGAAAGCGGCACCGGCAAGGAGCTCGTCGCCCGGGCCCTCCACTTCAACAGCCGGCGCCAGCATGCCCCGTTCATTCCCATCAATTGCAGCGCCCTGCCGGAAAACCTCCTCGAGTCCGAGCTGTTCGGCCACCGCAAGGGCGCCTTCACCGGCGCCATCTCCGACAAGAAGGGGCTCTTCCAGGAAGCCGACGGCGGCACCCTTTTCCTCGATGAGATCGGCACCATGACGCCCATCCTGCAAAGCCGCCTCCTCCGCGTCATTCAGGACCGGGAAATCCGCCGCGTCGGCGACAACACCCCCTTCCACGTCAACGTCCGTGTCCTCGCCGCCACCAATGAGCCGCTCGAGCAACGCGTCAAGGAAGGCTCCTTCCGTGAGGACCTCTACTACAGGCTCAACGTCATCCCCATCCCCCTTCCGCCTCTCCGCGAACGCATGGAGGACGTCCCTCTGCTCGTGGCCCACTTCCTCAAACGCAAGGTCGATCCGCATTCCGGCGAGCGGGTCCGCGTCTCCCGCCCCGCCCTCCAGGTCCTCAGCCGTCACGACTGGCCCGGCAACGTGCGCGAACTGGAAAACGCGGTCGAACGCGGATGCGCCCTCTGCGAGAAGGGCCTCATCCACATCGCCGACCTGCCACCCGCCCTCCAGGTGATTGGCGAAAGGCTCCAGCTCTTGGACACGCCCGACACACCGGACCAGGAGGCGGCCTCGCTTCCCATCGCGGAAACCGATCCCGCCGCCTTCGTGAAGCCCGGCTCGGCCGCCGCGGCCCAGAACCCGCAGGCCACCGTCGTCGAGCCGTCCAGCCTGCCGGGCGTGATCAACCTGAAGAACTTTCTCCGCGAACAGGAGTTGGCCCATCTCAACCGTGCTCTCGCCATGGCCGGGCACGACAAGGAAAGGGCCGCCGCACTCCTGGGCATCAGCCTCGCCACCCTCTACCGCAAGCTCGCCGAAGCTGAAGCCGCCTGATCCCGCCGGATACCTAGCCTCGCAGCCGCCGAGGTCACGAGGCGGCTCTTCAGACGCATCGTCCCGACCAGGTCCGCCTCCTGACGTCGGCGGCTACTTCTCCGCCTCGTTGCACGCCGCCTTGCCTGCGTGTAACTTACCCGCGCCAAGGCTCCCGCATCGGTGTCGGACCTGGCCTGATTCCCCGTGATCCGCTGGTTTGAACATCACAAGGTGTATGCCCCGCTGCGGCAGATGCTGGTGCATTCCGACGACCTTCCCCACGCTTGCCAGGAAGTCCGGTTGCAGGCCGCCGACCAGACCTCGCTCCATGGCTGGTACTTTCCCGCCATCTCGGCCGGCTCGCCGGAGACGCCGGTCATCCTTTACCTGCACGGCAACGGGGGCAACCTCAGCACGCGGATCGAATGGTACGGCGCGCTGCTCGAAACCGGGGCGCATGTCTTCTCCATCGATTACCGCGGCTACGGGCTGAGTGAAGGTGTCCCATCCGAGGAAGGCACCTACCTCGATGCCCAGGCCGCTTTCCATTGGTTGCATCAGCGGGGCCATCACCGCATCGTGGCCCTGGGCGAATCGCTCGGCGGTGGCGTCGCCGCCGAACTGGCCGTGCGGGAGAAGCTCGCCGGGCTGATCCTGGTCAACACCTTCACCAGCGTCACCGACCTGGGGCAGGAGATGTTCCCTTGGCTGCCGGTCCGCTGGTTCAACACCATCCGCTATCACACGGTGGAAAAGCTGGCGCGGCTGCCCCGCCTGCCGGTGCTCATTCTCCACAGCAGCGAGGACCGGCTCATCGACATCAAGCATGCCCATCGCAACTATGAGGCCGCCCTACGCAACGCCAGCGTCCTCAAGCGACTTCATCTGATTCTAGGGGGACACAACGAACCCCTCGCGGCCAGCCACACCGAAGTCGTGGGCGTCATCCGGTTGTTCTTGGACGACCTGTGCCCGGTGCCCGATCCGTCCGCCTGCAGCCACCGCACCTGATGGGCTGGGCTCTAATAAGTAACCGTCCCGCGGCCGCGGAATCACGAAGCGGTGCAGGGAGGCGATGGAACGCCGACTTCCGCCTCCGAATCCCGCCTCACATGAAACTCCACACGCCACGTGCTGGAGTTGAGCGTGGAGAGTTGAGCGTTCAACGTTGGCGGGACGACACAACGGTCTCGCGAGTGGCTGCAAGGCCTGCTAGGGTCAACCCGTGGCTTCCAAGCACCATTCCGTCTTCTCCAGCCTGGCCCGGCGCACTACCGAACCGCCGATCTCCTGGCTCATGAAGATGACGCTCGACCACCCCCATCTCATCTCGCTCGCAGCAGGGTTCACGGACAACGAATCGCTCCCCCTCACGGAAACGCGACGCCTCCTTGCGGGGATGTTGCGTGCCGGACCCGCCGCACGTGCCACGCTGCAATACGGCACCACCGTGGGGGATGCGTGTCTGCGTTCGCACACGGCCGATCGACTGCTCCAACTCGACAAGGGCTCCGACCCCTCTCCCTGCGCCACTCCAAGTGATCCCCGGCGCATCCTGATCGGCAACGGCTCGCAGCAGCTCCTCTACATGCTCTCCGAAGCCCTCTGCGATCCCGGGGACATCGTCCTTGTCGAGGACCCGACCTACTTCGTTTACCTGGGCATCGCCCAAAGTCATGGCCTCCATTGCCGCGGCGTCCGCATGGATGACGAAGGCATGCTCCTCGAGCACCTCGACCAGACTCTTGGCTGGCTCAAGCGCTCCGGCCAGTTGTCCAAGGTCAAGTTTCTCTACCTGGTGACCTACTTTCAGAACCCCAGCGGCACCACCACCAGCCTGGCCCGGAAGAAGGGGGCGCTGGAGTTGCTCCGCGCCTACGAACGCCATGCGGGCCATCCGCTCTACCTGGTCGAGGACGCCGCCTATCGCGAGCTTCGCTTTGCCGGCGAGGATGTGCCGTCCGCGCTGAGCTGCGATCCTGCGCGCGTGCTCTACGTGGGCACCTACAGCAAGCCCTTCGCGACCGGCATCCGCGCCGGATTCGGCTGCCTGCCGCCGGCCTTGATGAAGGTGCTGGTCCGGATCAAGGCCAACCACGACTTCGGCACCGCCAACCTCATCCAGCAAGTCCTGGCCCGCGCCCTGACGGACGGCGCCTACGATCGGCACCTCGTCCGCCTGCGCAGGCGCTACGCGAAAAAGGCCGGCATCATGGCCCAGGCCATCGACGATTTCTTCCCTCGCTCGGTGCAATGGCGCCGCCCCACCGGCGGGCTCTACATCTGGGCTCGATTGCCGCAGCGCGCCCGCACCGGCGCGGCGAGTTCCCTCTTCAAGAAGGTCCTCGGCAAGGATGTCCTCTATGTCCCCGGGGAACTCTGTTACGCCAACGATGCCTCGCGGCAGAAACCGGCCTGTGAAATGCGGCTCAGCTTTGGTGGCGCCCGCGAAGCCCATATCCGCGAGGGGATCCGGCGTCTGGGCAAAGTTCTCTCCAGCGTGCTACCGGACTAGGCCATGGCCGATCGGTCCGATGCGTGGATGGTCCCATGGACCACCGGCCGACAGCTGAGTTGGACGGCGCCCCTCAACCTGGGGGCCAGCTCATGCGGCGTCCGCCGAGGATGTGGACATGAAGGTGCGGCACCGATTCGCCGCCGTCGCGCCCGTGATTGATCACGAGCCGGAAACCCGATTGCTTCAAACCCGCCTCCGCCGCCACCTGGCCCGCCTTGACCAGCAGGTGCCCCAACAGGGCCGTATGCTCAGCCGTTGCCTCGCCCAGCCGAGGGATGGGTTTGCGCGGCACAATCAGGATGTGAGTGGGGGCCTTGGGATCGGTGTCCCGAAACGCCACCACCTGGTCGTCTTCATACACGATCTGGGCGGGAATCTCCCTGGCGATGATTTTCTCAAACAAGGTCATAGCGTGCTCGGGTTCAGTTCAGCGGCGCCCTGGCTTCCCAGCGTAACCTCCAGCCGTCCCTGCTACTCGACCAAAAGGGGGCAGGAGGGCCGCACGGTTTCGTTGCAGAGGCATCGGCGGAGGAATTCCACGATCTGGTCGCTCATCTCCTGGCAGCGAAGCGACCATCGGCGCGCCCCCATGAGCTGCTTGACGCACGGACGGAGGCCATGAAAACGGACCACGTTGGGGTCCTGGTCCAAGTGCCGCCGCAACTCGTCGCGCAGCATGGGGAAGAAGCCCAGCTCGAAGGCCTTGCCGGAAACAGTCGCCAGCTCGCACAGATCCGAGACAGCCACCGGAACCTCGTCACGGGCGGAAGGCTCGCTTTCCTCGCTCGTTTCATCCGCCGACCTCACCGTGTAGCCGAGCCCCCGCAACACCCGTTCCAGGGCCTGGGCAAACTCGCCCACCGACACGAGCGTCTTGCCCATCTCCGACTTGAAGTAGTGCAACACGGCCTGGGCCACGTTCTCGATCACCTCGTCGTCCAGCTGGGCGGCGGAGTCCCCGATGAGCTCCACGGTCACCTGCTGGACCGAGCATGGGATGTTTTCCCCGTCCGCCGTCCTAAATACCAGGCAGTCGGGCTGTAAGAGTATCATCTTTCCTCTCGAGTTTACGCACTTCGTTGACAAACTCCGTGGCCTCCTCAAAGCGCCGATACACACTCGCATAGCGCACGTACGCCACGCCATCCAGCCCCCGAAGACCCTGCATCACGCGCAGGCCAATTTCCGTCGTCGGAATCTCCCTCTCGAAGGTGTTGGAAAGGTCCTCCACGATCCTGTCAGCCAGATCGTCAATCTCCTCCTGCGTGACCGCGCGCTTCTGACACGCCTTCTGGATCCCATCCAGTAGCTTCTCCCGCGACAGCTCCTCGCAGCGCCCGTCCCTCTTCCTCACCATGAGCCGCGACCGCTCAACCTGCTCGTAGGTGGTGTAGCGATGGGCGCAGGAAATACACTCGCGACGCCGACGGATAGCGGAACCTTCTCGGGAAGAACGAGAATCTATGACCCGATCGTCCTGGCAACCGCACTTGGGACAACGCATAATGAGGCCCATCTACTTTAAGATGTGGCCAAGGCGGCTTAACACACCATATATGGGGTCGTCAAGCGATGCATGCGGGTTTTTCGGGCAGCTTTCCTCCCCCCATCCCCACTCGCAGCCGACTTCAGCAAGTGGCCAGCTCCGCTGCGAGGCATCCACCGATCCTCCCATCGGACCGATCCGACGGATCCTACCAATCGCTCCGACCGACCCGCTCAACCCGCCCCCGGGCCAAGGCGGAGCACGAAGGATTTGCGCGCGAGCTTGTCGATCCACTTCTTCTCCAGTCGCGCCTGCTCCTCGACCTCCAGCTCCTTCTCGATCTCGTCGCGCACCTCGTTCAACGGCCGGGTGCGCGCGTCTCGCCGGTCCTCGACGAGCATAAGATAGAATTCCTGGGGCGCCGGCATGTTCTCCGGCGGCTGGTCGCCGACCCATTCCTTTTCCTCGATGAAGACGTCGCGCCCGGTGTATTTGCGCGCCTTGAAGAGGCGTCCCTCCGCATCGTATTGGTAGATCCAGTAGTCCTCGTTGGGTTCGCGGGCCAGGGCCAGGACGCGGCTCAGGTCGTTGGTCTGGAGGCCGAAGGCCACCTCGGAGAGGCCGGCATTGAGCCGGGACCGCTCCACCCAGTCCCAGTTGCCCCCCTCCTGGCGGGTGGAACCTTCCGAATACACCTTGGCCATCTCCGCGAAGTCGGCGCCCTCGGTGATCTTGGACCGGATTTCCCGGGCCAGTCGCTCCACTGGGGCCGGTTCCAGGGAGGAGGGACGGTTCAGCACGATCATGCGCAGCTTGACCTGTTCGCCCACCTGGTACTTGTCGAGGTGGTTGGTGTAATACCGCTCGATCTTGGCCGGGGAAATGACCAAGGCGGAAGCCACATTCATGCGGCGCATGAAGCCGATGATGATCTCCTCCCGCGTGCGCTGACGAAAGGCCTCGAACGTCATGCCCCGGCGCTGGAGAGTCTTGGTCAGCGTGGCCCGGTCGCCATACTGGCGCCGGATGCGGCTCTGGATCTCGTCGTCGATGTAGGATTCGTTGAGCGTGCCGCCGGAGGTCTCGAAGTCGCCCAGGATCAACTGCCTCTGGATGAGCTGGTCGAGGCCGTCCTTGATGGTTTCGTTGTAGCGCTCGCGAAAAACGGACGGCTGGTTCCGGAAACTGCGCTGCAGGACCTCCACGGCCTGGCTGGTGAACGACTCCAGCTCCTGGAAGGTGATCACCGAGTCATTGACGATGGCGACGATGCCATTGCGCATGACTGGCTGGGCCTGGGCCAAGCCGCACGCCGTCACCACCATCATCAGGAGCAGCGGCCATCGACAGAACTTCATCATGGTCAAAAAATCGCTGGATACTACGCACCCCAAAACTCGCTGGTCAAGGCATGAGCCTCCCGGAAAAGCGGCCCTTTTCGGAGTTTCCGCGTTGACCTAACCCCCCTTTCTGGTAGCTTCACGCCATGATTTTTGGCAGTCACCCTTGGTTTGGCTGGTTTGTCGGAGGCTTTTTTGGAAGCCGGCAAACCTGCGCATGAGGCTGCCCTAAAACGTCCCAAGAAGCCCGGCCGCAGGTGTTTGCCTGCGGCTTTTTTATTGGAGCCCAAGTCATGATCGTCGTCCTGAAACCTAAAATCACCCGGCGCGAGGAAGCGGCCGTCCTGAAGGAAATCAAAAAGCTCGGCTACATGCCCCACGTCATGCGTGGAGTGGAGCGCACCGTCATCGGCGCCATCGGCGACGAACGGACCCACAAAAGCCTGGAAACCCTCCTCACCTGGCCCCAGGTCGAGCAGGTCATGCCGATCCAGAAACGCTACAAGCTCGTCAGCCGCGAAGCCCACCCCGCCAATTCCCGGATCCGCGTCGGCGAGCACCAAATCGGCGGCAAGAAGATTCATGTCATGGCCGGACCCTGCTCCGTGGAGAGCGAAAAGCAGCTCCTCACCACCGCCCGCGCCGTCAAAAAGGCCGGCGCCACCTTCCTCCGCGGCGGCGCCTTCAAGCCCCGCACCTCCCCCTACGAGTTCCAGGGGCTCGGCGAACGCGGCCTCAAACTCCTGGCCAAGGCCCGCAAGGAAACCGGACTCCACATCGTCACCGAACTCCTCTCCCAGGACCACGCCGAAATGGTCGCCGAATACGCCGACATCCTCCAGATCGGCACCCGCAACGCCCAGAACTTCCAGCTCCTCATCGCCGCCGCCAAGACCGGCAAACCCGTGCTGCTCAAACGCGGCATGTCCATGCGCATCCAGGAATGGCTCCTCGCCGGCGAATATATCCTCGCCAACGAAAACCCCAACCTCCTCTTCTGCGAACGCGGCATCCGCACCTTCGAGAACTACACCCGCAACACCCTCGACCTCTCCGCCATCCCCATCCTCAAGCAGGAATCCCATTGCCCCGTCGTCGTCGATCCCAGCCAGGGCTGCGGCCGCGCCGACCTCGTCCTGGACATGTGCAAGGGCGCCATCGCCATGGGCGCCGACGCACTCCTCATCGAGGTCCACCCCAACCCCGCCGAAGCCTGGAGCGACGGTGCCCAGCAGGTCACCCTCGACATGTTCAGCCAGCTCATGAAGGACCTCAAACCCATCATCGCCGCCGTCGGCCGCGAGCCGGCCTGAGGGGAAGGCAGAAGTGAGAATCGAGAATGCAGAAGGCCGGACATGAACCGCCAGGTGCAACATGTAGCCGCAAACTTCAGTTTGCGCCGGACGGTAAGACCACGTCCCGGGATCGCAAACTAAAGTTTACGGCTACACCAGGCCGGCTGGCAGCGGCCTGGATCGCGGCCTCATGAGTCCGTCTGTTTCCATCGATCCCGACCGCCTGCGCCGCGCTTCCCGCAAGGTCGCATCCGCGCTCCTGGCGGCCCGGGACGCCAACGGTCCCTGGACCGGCCACCTCTCCAGCAGCGCCCTCTCCACCGCCACCGCCACCAACGCGCTGGCCATCGTCCAACGCGCACGTCCCACTCCCGCACAAGCCAAAGCCATCGAATCGGGTGCGGCCTGGCTGACGCAGCACCAGAACCAGGATGGCGGTTGGGGAGACACCACCCTGAGCCTGAGCAACCTCAGCACCACCACGCTCGGCTGGGCCGCTCTCGGCGCCGCCGGGTGTCCCGACGACCATCCGGCCGTGTGGGCCTCGGCCGCCTGGATCCGTTCCCAGACCGGCAGCCTGAAACCAGACACGCTTGCTCCGGCCATCATCGCCCGCTACGGAAAGGACCGGACCTTCTCGGTTCCCATCCTCACTCACTGCGCCTTGGCCGGCCGGCTTGGATCCGGGGCTGCGGCTTGGAACCATGTCATCCCGCTCCCGTTTGAACTGGCCGCCTGCCCGCGTTCCTGGTTCGCCACGCTCCGCTTTCCGGTAGTCAGCTATGCGCTGCCCGCTCTCATCGCCATCGGCCAGGCGCGCTTCATCCATGCGCCCCCCCGCAATCCTGTCACGCACGCCATCCGCCGCGTCGTCCGCCAACGGACCCTCCGCGTGCTTGAACAGATTCAGCCCAGCAACGGCGGTTTCCTGGAAGCCACGCCCCTGACAAGCTTTGTCACCATGAGCCTGGCCGGCAGCGGACTGCATGCGCATCCGGTCGTGACGAAGGGCGTTCGGTTCCTCCTTGCCTCCCAGCGTGCCGACGGCTCCTGGCCCATCGATACCAATCTCGCCACCTGGCTGACCACCCTAAGCCTCCACGCGCTTGGTCCCGACCATGCCGCACCGGTCTGGCCGGAGGTGCGTCCCTGGCTGCTGGAACAGCAATGCCGAATTCGTCATCCCTACACCAATGCCGCTCCCGGGGGCTGGGCCTGGACAGACCTGCCCGGCGGTGTTCCCGATGCCGATGACACCGCCGGCGCCCTCCTCGCCCTCCGCCAAACCCAGCCGTCCGATCCCGAGTCCCTCGAAGCCGCCTCGCTCGGCGTGCCATGGCTCCTGGGCCTGCAGAACCGTGACGGGGGCGTCCCCACCTTCTGTCGCGGATGGGGCACGTTGCCGTTTGATCGCAGCAGCCCGGACATCACCGCCCATGCCCTGCGCGCCTGGCTGGCCTGGCAGCCTGACCTTTCCACCCGCTTGCAGTCGCGCCTTGAACGCGGAGTGGCGCGGGCCCTGGAATTCCTCAGCCGCGCCCAGCATGGCGATGGATCCTGGATCCCGCTCTGGTTCGGCAACCAGCATGACCCGGACGAAACCAACAAAACCTACGGCACCTCCCGCGTTCTGCTCGCCCTGGCCGCCGTCCGGCAGGTGGGTCGCTTGGCGCATGATGCCGAAATGATCCGGCGGGCAACGGGCTGGCTTGGCCAACACCAGAATAAGGACGGCGGCTGGGGTGGAGGACCGGGCACACCTTCATCCGTCGAGGAAACCGCCCTGGCCGTCGAAGCACTCGGCGCCATCACGGCCGGGAACCAGGGTAACGATCAACCGGCCATCCAAGAAGCGTTGACGCGAGGAACAGGCTGGTTGCTGGACCGCATCGAGTCCGATCGCTGGACCGATCCCGCCCCCATCGGTTTCTACTTCGCCCGGCTCTGGTATTACGAATCCCTCTACCCTCTCATCTTCACCACCGCCGCCCTCCGCCAGCTGACGCGTATGGAAGCCCGCCAAGGATGGCCTCCCGCCAAGGCGCAAAGGCGCAAAGGCCTTTAGGAGATAAGCAATTCCTGCTCCTCTCTTGGCGTCTTGGCGCCTTGGCGGGAGGCCATCCTTGGCGGGCTCACACCACCTCGGTGGGGCATGTGGGCAAGGCCTTGAGGAAGGTCTGCCCGTAGCGCTTGTTCAGGACGCGGTTGTCCAGCACCACGACAATGCCGCGGTCGTTCTTGACGCGGATCAGCCGGCCCACGCCCTGGCGAAACTTCAGCACCGCTTCGGGCAGGGAAAACTCGGCGAACGAGTTGCCCCCGCGCGCTTCGATCGCCTCCACGCGCGCCTCAACCAGGGGATGATCCGGCACGGCAAATGGCAGACGCGTGATGATCACGTTCGAGAGCGCTTCCCCCGGCACATCCACCCCCTGCCAGAAACTGTCCGTCCCGAACAACACCGATCCCACCTCTTCCTTGAACTTCTCCAGCATCAAGGAGCGAGGGATGCCCGCGCCCTGGACAAGACATGGATAACCCAGGTCCTCGAAGGTGGGCTGCAGCCGATCGGACACCTCCTGCAGGAGCTTGAAGCTGGTGAACAAGACAAACGCCCGCCCCTGGGTCATGCGCACGAAGTGATCCACCCAATGCACCAGCGCATCCCGATAACCCGCCTCGCGCGGGTCGGGCATCTTGCTCACCACGTAGAGCTTCATCTGGTTCGCGTAGTCAAAGGGCGAGCCCAGCTGCAGCTGCCGCGCCGACGCGCCGCCGACGCGCCCGGCAAAATAACCAAGCCCTTCGCGCGCGGCCGCCCGGGCCCCGGCCTGACCCGGGCCCCGCCGCGCCGGTTCCTCCCGAGCGGTGACCCCTTCCTGGGGGGCCGTCATCGAAAGGGTTGCGCTGGTCATGATCACCGAGGTGTCGCTCCCGAAAAGCCAGCGGCGCAGGTAGTCGGCGACGTCCACCGGCGCCGCGTTGAGGGAGAGGTTGCGCCCGGTCCGGCCCGTGCGCTCCACCCAATACACGCTTTGCTCCGAGCCCTGGCTCAGGAACAGCGCAATCGCGTCCCGCAACTCGCTCAGCCGTCGGTTGCATTCCACCAGCTCCTGGCCCGTCTCCGAATCCTCCGAGGTCTGGATCAGGTCCCGCAGCGAATCCCGCAGACGCTGGATGGACAGCGTGACGGTGTCCTGAACCAGGTCCGGGCGACGCACCCGCAGCTCCTTCCAGCGGCGCTGTCCGGCCTGCGTGTTGCGGTCACCCGCTTGCCGCAGGAACAATTCCTCGCATTGCGACTCCACCTCCGCGAAGAAGGCCTCGGCCTGCCCGAGCAGCTCATCGACCTGCCCCGCCGCCCGCCCCGACCCGGTCGTGGCCAGGAGTCCCTTGCCCGTCCGCTGGTTCCAGAGCCGGTTCAGGGCAAAGCGCATCTGTCCGTTCGACACGCTCATGCCGATGTGGCGCGAGGCCACGCTCTCCACCGTGTGCGCCTCGTCGAAGATCACGAAGTCGTTCTTGAAGAGGATCCCGCCCTCCTGCGGGTCCTCGACCGTGTTGAGCAGCGTGAAGAAGAGCGTGTGATTGAGGACCAGGACGTCGGACCCCAGGATGCGGCGGCGTGCCTTCTGGTAAAAGCAGAGCGGGTGATCCTTGGCGAAGTCGGAGGCGTAGCCGCAGACCTTGGGGGAGCAGAGCCCGCGTTCGGAGCAAACCTGCGCCCAGACGGCCGGGTCGGGTTCGATGTCGAAGTCGGACAGGCTGCCGTCCTCGGTTTCCCGGGACCACTCGAAGATGCGCTTGAGTTCCCCGATCTCCGGGGAGGTGAAGAGGCTTTCGGCCTGGGTCATCGCCTTGTGCAGGCGGCGGGTGCAGAGGTAGTTCTGGCGCCCCTTGAGCATGGTGAAGGTGAACGGCACCTTCAGCACGCGGGCCAGCATGGGCAGGTCCTTCTCGATGAGCTGTTCCTGCAGGTTGATGGTGTGCGTGCTGACCACCGCCTTCTTGCCCTTGCCCACCGCATGCAGCACCGCCGGAATCAGGTAGGCCAGGCTCTTGCCCACCCCCGTGCCCGCCTCCACGATCAACGGCTCCCTCGCCACCAGCGCCTTCGCCACCGCCACCGCCATCGCCTGCTGCTGCGGGCGATACTCGAAATTGCGCGCCGCCGACAGCAGGCCCGACTCGGAAAAGATCGCTTCCACCTCGGAGACGAGGTCCGCGCCGGCGCCCGCGCCGGGTTGGTCAACGGTGCTGATCATGACGACGGATCATGCGGCGAGGGAAGGATGGCGCGACCGGGGGACACGGTCAGGAAGACGCCTTCTTCTCGATGACCTCCAGGGCGCCCCTGTGCTTCACCACCCGATCGGCGGGAAGCACACCGCGCCAGTTGATGTTCGGATAAAGCACCGAGCCGCGCCCGATGATCGTGCCGGGATTGAGCACCGCATTGCAGCCGATCTCCACGTGGTCCCCCAGCAGCGCCCCAAACTTGCGCAGACCCGTGTCGATCCGCACGCCGTCCGCCAGCACCACGATGGTGCCCGGCACCAGCTTCACGTTGGAAATCTTCACGCCCGCCCCCAGATGCGTGCCATAACCGAGGATGGTGTCCCCCACGTAATTGAAATGTGGAGCGACCGACTTGTTGAACATGAGCACGTTCTTCAGCTCCGTGGAATTGCCCACCACGCATTCGTCCCCCACGATGACATTCTCGCGGAAATAGGCCCCATGCCGGATCTGGCAGTTCCGCCCGATGATGGCCGGCCCCTTGATCATCACGCCATCCTCCACCTCGGTGCCCTCCCCAATGCACACGTTTTCCCCGATGAACGCCCGCCCATGGCAGATGTTCTTCAGGTCCGACCGGGCATGCTCGGCCAGGTAGGCCTTGATTCGCGACAATGCCTCCCAGGCATGCTCGCACCCCTCGAACAACGCCCCGTGCGCCGTCTGTCCCAGGTCAAACAACTCTTCCGCTTTGAACATCCCTCGAAAATAGGGGAAACCCATTCCGCGAGACACGCCTTTTCTTGCCATGGCCCAGTTTGTCGTCAAGGCCACTGACAAAGTCGGGGGGGCGAAGCGTTGTCGCCCCTCGAGTTTGTAGTCCCGCCTTCAGGCGGTTCGGGTCCCGGAACAGGGCGCCGCGGGGAATCCAGAACCCATTCCACCCTCACCTCCGGCCCCTTCCTTCACGACAAGATCCGGCCAACCCGCGCCAAAACCATCATTGCCAGCCGGGCAGGCTTCCGTTTTATTCGTTCCCCGACACTATGGAACCGACACGTACCGCATTTGGAACCTGGAGCGGCGGACGCTTCATGCATTTTGGCGAGCCTGTTTCCGAGGAGCATTTCGCCCGCATCGTGCAGCACGCCTGGCAACAGGGCATCCGCACCTTCATGACCGCCGACGTCTATGGGCAGGGCGCCGCCGACACCATGCTCGGCACGTCCCTCGCCGGGATCGACCGCGACACCTATTGCCTGGTCGGAGCCATCGGCCACGATTACTACAAGGGCCAGCGCGACGGGGCCAAGGGCTTCCCCCGCTTCACCCATCCGGACCTGCGCCAGCCGCGCGACTACGCCGACTACCTCCGCATGGCCACCGAGAAATCGCTCGAACGCTGCCAGGCCGATGCGTTCGACCTGGTCCTCCTCCACAACCCCGACTCCGTCGGCTACAGCAGCGAGGCGGTCTGGACCGCCATGGACAAGCTCCGGGAAGCCGGACTCACCCGCCAGATCGGCGTCGCCCCCGGACCCGCCAACGGCTTCAGCCTCGACATCATCCTCTGCTTCGAGCGCTTCGCCGAACTGGTCGATTGGGCCATGATCATCCTGAACCCGCTCGAGCCCTGGCCGGGCGGTCTCTGCCTGCCCGCCGCCGCCGTGCACAAGGTGGATATCATCACCCGCGTCGTGGACCATGGCGGACTCTTCCACGACGACGTCAAACCCGGCCACGTCTTCGGCCAGAGCGACCATCGCGTCTTCCGCCCCGCGGGCTGGGTCGAGGCCGGTTGCGCCAAGATCGAGAAGTTGCGCCCCTACGCCGAGAAACACGGCGTCTCCATGCTCCAGCTCGCCAGCCTCTGGAACCTTTCCCAGCCCGCCGTCAAGTCCGTCATCCCGACGCTCATCCAGGAGATCAACGGCCGCAGCATCGAATCCAAGGTGGACGACCTCGCTGCCCTGCCCGATGTCACCCTGAGCAGGGAGGATGTCCAGGCCATCATGGACATCGGCAACAACAAGGGATGCATGGAACTGAAGGGAGGCAATCCAACCCACGAGGGCGATGCCGTCGCCGACCGGTGGAGCCTCAATCCCGACCTGGAAGCCGTCGGCCAACGCTGGGGCATCAATCCCCGTAAAGACCTCGTCTGCACCCACGGCAAGGCGGCTTAATCCCCTACCCCCCACGCAAGTAGCCGCCTCACGCAGGTAGCCGCCGACGTCAGGAGGCGGTTCCCATCCGACCGATCCGACCGATCCGACCGATCGGTCCGATCGACGTTCGTCGTTCCGCGGCTCGACTGAGCTCGCCGAAGTCCTTCAGGCGGTTTCGGCCGACATGCGCCCATCCAGACTGGCTGAAGCCAGCACTACGAACCTACGACCCCTTGTTCCGTCTCCAGTCGAGCACCAACACCGTGCCGAGGAAGCCCACGCCGAGCAGGTTGACCAGCCAGCCCAGGTCGCGCCCGCCGATCTCGATGTGCGGCAGCAACAGGAGCCCGGCCGACGCGTAGAGCGCCACCCGGCTTCCGGTGCCGAGCGGACCCCGCATGTATCCCGCCAACGCCGCGGCCAGCGCGAAGATGCCAAATACCGCCTCGCCCAGCGCCAGGCCCAGCGCCGGCAACCCCGACCAGCCCAGGTTCTCCCCGGTCGCCGTCAGGAGCAGCAGCTCCGGGCGATAAACGAAGATGAACGGCAGCGTGAAACCGACCAGCGAGAAGCGGAACGCCGCCACTGAGGTGGCCATGATGTTCGACTTCGCAATGGACGCGCTCGCATACGCCGCCAGCGCCACCGGCGGTGTCACCATCGACATCATCCCGAAGTAGAAGATGAACATGTGCGCCGCCAACGGGATCACCCCGAGCTTGCTCAGGACCGGCCCGATCAGGGTCGCCATGAGGAGGTAGCACACCGCCGACGGCAGCCCCATGCCCAGCACGATCGAGCAAACCATGATCGCGCCCAGCGCCAGGAGCAGGCTCTCCCGCGCCAGCGGCACGATCGCATTGGGAAATGCCGTGCCGACACCTGTCAGGCTCACCACCCCGATCACGATCCCCACGCACGCGCTCGCCGACACCAGCGACACTCCGCCCTGGGCCGACTTCTTGAACGCCTCCAGAATCACCGGACGCCACTCCGCATGCAACAGCCCGGCCAGCAGGACGAGCAACATGGCCGGAATCGCGGCATCCCCCCAGGCGGTCGAGTCCGCCAGCAGTCCCCAGTCGTTGCGGGCCCGAAACACCGCCACTCCGATCGTCACCGCGGCGAAGATGCCGATGGTGACCCCTCGCGTCAGCGGCGTCACCTTCATGCGCGGACTGAAAACCGACAGCAGCAGAATCACCTCGAGCGAGTAGGTGACCGCCCGGAAGGGCGTGTAGCCCCCCAACAGAAACCCGACGAGCGCGCCCAGCGCCGCAAAGAAAACCAGCCCCTCGAACTGCCATAAAGAACGCTTCTCCCCGGTTTCCGGCTCCATCGCCATGGTCCCCATCCGGCGGGCATAAAAGTGCACGATCAACAGGATGGACAGATAGTAGAGAATGGCCGGGATCAAGGCCGCCTTGGCGATCTGCAGGAACCCCTCCACCGGCGGCTCGATGATCTCCAGCATCATGTAGGCCCCCGCCCCCATCACCGGCGGCACCAACGCCCCGCCCGATGCCGCCGCCGCCATGATGCCCCCCGCCACCGTGGGCGAAAAACCCGCGCTGCGCATCATCGGGATCGTGAACGTGCCCGTGGTCACCGCGTTGGCCACGGCACTGCCCGACAACGACCCCATCAGCCCGCTGCCCAGCACCGAGACCTTGGCCGGCCCGCCCGGGCTGCGGCCGAAGACGCGCTGGGCGAAGTCGATGATGAACTGCGTCGCCCCGCTCATCTCCAGGAACGCGCCGAAAATCACGAATAGAAACACATAGGTGAACATCACCTGCATCGCCACCCCCAGAATCCCCGTGCTCCCCAGGAAACACTGCGCCGCCAACCGGTCCATGTCGTAACCCCGATGCGAAAACAGCCAGTCCGGCATCGAGGCGCCCATGAGCCCGTAAAGCAGAAACGCCCCGGAAAGGATCGGCAACGCCCAGCCAATCGATCGCCGCGTCGCCTCCAGCACCAGCAGCGTCGCGGCGATCGCCACCGCGTGGTCCATGGTGGTGAAGCGACCCACCCGGTCGTTGGTCACCTCTTTCCCCTCCCAAATCAGGTAGCCGCAGCAGAACAGCACGGCCGCCATCAACACCAGATCCACGCCCCGCACCACCTTGTTGTCCTTCAAGCGGGGATGCAGCGGATACATCAGGAAGGACAGCATCAGCCCGAGCATGCTGAAGAGTGCCAGGCGGGAAAGCGGCGTCAGGACGCTGAAGTTGACCTCGAAGACCGTGAAGACCGACAGGGCCACGCCCAAGATCACGATCAGGATGCGACAGAACTTGTCCATGGACCTCCTACGGGAGATGGGCGCCGGCCGTTAGTTCGCGGCCTCGGGCCAGATGCCCAGTTCCTTGTAGTAGCGAATCGCGCCGGGATGAAAGTCCGTGCCCACGTACGTCGCCACGTTCTGGGGGTTGATCGACTTGCCGGCCGCATGCGTGGAGCCGATGGCTTCGCGGTTCTCGTAGATGACCTTGGTCACCCGATAAACGAATTCCTCGTCGGCATCCGTCCGGACCAGCAGGTGGGCCGAGCCGACGTTCAACCCCTCGAAGGGTTGGTCCTGTCCCTTGTAGGTGTTGGCCGGCACGGTCACGGCATTGAAGGAGGGATACTTCGCGATCAGTTCCTGGCGCGCCTTCTCCTCGTAGGGCACGAGCAGGACGTCCATCGTCGAGGCCGCGCTCGAGATGGCCGTGGACCGCATGCCCCCGCCCAGGAAGGTCGCCGCCACCGATTCGTCCTGCAGGTAGCCGACCGAGGTTTGCATCCCGGCATAGACATCCTCGAAGTCATCATAGGAAACCCCGTGGGCTTCCAGGATGGGGCGGACAAAGTATTCAAAGCCTGCGCCCTCGGGACCCACCACCACGCGCTTGCCCTTCAGGTCCGCGACCTTTGTCACGCCCGAACCGGCCCGGGTCACGAACATCGCCACGAGCGGGAAGGTCGTCATGATCGACTTGATCTCATATGTCTTCTCGAAGCCGCCCTCGCCGCGCACCGCGAAATAGGTGATGGAGGAGTTGGCCATGGCAACCTGGAGGTCGCCGCTCTCCAGCCGCCGGTAGTTCTCCAGCGACCCACCTGTGGATTCCGCCGTCGCCTGACGCCAGCCTCCCGCCTCCTTGCCCTGGTTGAGGGCGTCGCTGATGGCCGCGCCGACATTGTAGAACGTTCCACCCACCGGGGCGGTGCCCAGACTGACAAACTGCGGAATGGCCGGACCACTGTTGCCACCCCCGTTTGTGCCCTCGCTACGGTCACCCTCCTTGCCACAGCCGCTTCCCAGCAGAACGACGAGGGATCCTGTGACCAGCAACCAATATTGTGCGCGAACCAACTTGCAGAGAGTCAACGTTTTCATCGGATTTCTAGGTGGTGGACAACTGAGGCCGCAGCCTGCCCTCCCCCCTTGGGGGTGTCAATTCAGATTGGCTCACAAACATCGCCGGGCAGGGCCATTGACAAAGTCCGCGGTCGAAGCGTTGTCGCCCCTCGACAGGCCGGCTTCATCTTGCTCTTACGCTTACTCTTTCTCCTACTTCTGCGGAGGCGAGTAAGAGTAAGCGTAAGAGTAGGAGCAAGAACCTGTGCTACAGGAGCCTGTGCCGACTTTGTCAACAGCCATGCATCGCCGGGAGCGTGATCAAAGTTAGGTGACACTAAGGGGCAAGAGTAACTGCAAGAAACGCCCATCTTGCTCTTTACCCGAAAAGAACGACCAACATGTTGTCGTTATACCGGGCCCCTCACCCCAGCCCTCTCCCGGGGGGAGAGGGAGTATGGTTTTCCGCGCGGAGAAAGGCTTCCGATCTGAACCCGTACCCTCCACGGGGCTTGCGGCTCCCTCTCCCGCCGGGAGAGGGCTGGGGTGAGGGGCCCTTGATGGGGTGCGATGTAAGGTGCTCTCGTCGGCCCTCTGTCACCTTGCGCTGTAGCCGGCTGCATCCAGCCTTGTCTAATACCTGTCCCTGATGAGAAAGTATGCTTCCTGCATCCAACCGATGCCGTGATCCCATGAAAGAAGCCTATATCGCCGCCAAAGAACGCTGGGCCCGCAAGATGGCCGGCCAGGCCAAACCCACCGCCCGCTCCGAAGACCGCCTCCCGCCCGGCCAACGCCTCGTCCATGACTTTCCCGTCCTCGACCTCGGCGTGCATCCAGACGTGCCGCTGGATCAGTGGTCCCTCACCCTCGATGGACTCGTGGAGAACCCGGTCAAGCTCGACTGGAACGCCTTCATGGCCCTGCCCCAGTTCAAGGACACCAGCGACCTCCATTGCGTCACCACGTGGAGCCAGTTCGACATGCCCTGGCAAGGCGTCGCCTTCTTCACACTGGCCGAACTGGTCCAACCCAAGCCCGATGCCACCCATGTCTATTTCCAGGGCTACGATGGTTACTCCACCAACAACGCCCTCGACCACCTGATGGATGATGATGTCCTCATCGCTCATTCCTGGAATGGCAAACCGTTGACCAGGGAACATGGCGCTCCAGCACGGATGATCATCCCCAAACAATACGCCTGGAAGGGCGCCAAGTTTGTGCGCCACATCACCTTCCGCGACCAGGACAAGCTCGGCTTCTGGGAAACCCGAGGTTACTCCAACACCGCCGACCCCTGGACCGAAGACCGCTTCGCCTGAACCACCAACATGATCGGGCTAGATTGGGAAGAAACACCGATGGCCACGGCTGCGCGAAGGCCCCTCACCCCAACCCTCTCCCGGCGGGAGAGGGAGCCGCACGCACCGTGGAGGATATGGGTTCAGATCGGAAGCCTTTCTCCGTGCGGAAGGCGATTCTCCCTCTCCCGCCGGGAGAGGGTTGGGGTGAGGGGCCTTCGCATCCGTTGTGCAAGATGGCGAGCGCTTCATTCCAACACGCCGCATAAGGAGTTTCTTAAGTGGCGGAACGACAATCGTAGCCGCCTTCCGCGCCGCGTTTCCACCCTCCATCCCATTCGCTCATAACGCCTGGTAACTCCCCCTCACGCACCCACCTCCCAATCCCGTGCGGACCATCTACTTCGACTACAACGCCACCACGCCGCTGGATGCCGATGTCCGCGCCGCCATGCTGCCGTTCTACGACCGCATCTACGGCAACCCCTCCAGCATCCATCACATCGGGCGGGAGGCCAGGGTGCTGCTGGACGAAGCCCGCGACCGGATGGCCCGGATCTGGCACTCCAAGCCCAGTGAAGTCGTCTTCACCAGCGGCGGCACCGAAAGCAACAACCTCGCGGTGTTCGGCGCTGCCCGGCTGCGCCGGGACACAGGCCGGCATCTCATCACTTCCACCATCGAACATCACGCCGTCCTGCACTGCTTTGATTACCTCGAGGCCCGCGAAGGATTTCAGGTCACCCGATTGCCCGTCTCGAAGGAGGGCTTCGTGGATCCTCAACGGTTGGCCGAGGCATTCCGACCTGACACCATCCTGGTGTCCGTTATGGCCGCGAACAATGAAACGGGCGCCATCCAACCCGTGGCCGAACTGGGGCGCATGTGCCGCGAGCGGGGGGTTCTGTTCCATACCGATGCCGTGCAATGGTTTGGAAAGGAGCGTTTGGATTCGATCCATCAGTTCGAGGCGGATCTGATCTCCCTCTGCGCCCATAAGTTCCACGGACCCAAAGGCGCAGGAGCCTTGTTCATCCGGTCACCCCTGCTTCCGGACCCGATCCTGATGGGGGGCGCGCACGAAAACGAACGTCGCGCCGGCACGGAAAACCTGGCGGGCATCGTGGGCTTGGTCGAAGCCACGGAGCGATTTATAGGTTCACCAGTTTTCGAACGGTCTTATTTGCAACCGCTTACAGAACGCATCCTAAATCTGCTGCGCTCGCTGGAGGGGCAGGGAGTGGCGATTCAAAGCCCTACTCACCAACGTCTTGCCAACACGGTGGCCTGCACGGTGGCTGGATGCGACAGCATGACGCTGTTGGCGGCATTGGACATGGAAGGCATCTGCGCTTCTAGCGGATCGGCATGCTCAGCCGGGTCGTTGGTTCCATCGCATGTCATCCAAGCCATGGGGGCAGGGGACATTGCGGCGCAGTCGTTGGTCCGCTTTTCCTTGGGGCGCGAGTCCACAGTTGAGGAGGTCGAAGTCTTGGAGGGATGCTTTCCAGACATCATCCGTCGTGGACAACTATGAGAATGGGGCTGGAGTGGGCGGTGAATAAGATGCGGTCATCGTGAACAAGTCCAGCTTGCTGGCAGACACCACATGTTGTGGCCGAAGTTTTTCAGCGTGTCCTAATTGCGTAAGTTGTTGTAGCGGCCTTGACAGCGCCAGTTGTTTCCATTATTCACAGCCCTTAATAAGAAGATTCTGTTTGTACAACATGTTATCATCCTAAGCCTTGATGAACCTCACCATCGCCAAAGACCAGATCCTGGCTGGATTGCAGTCCGTTCAGAATATCGTCAGCAACCGGACCACTCTGCCCATTCTGTCGAATGTTCTTATGAAAGCGGATGAGGGACGACTTGATCTCACCGCCACCGATCTGGACGTGACGGTCACCACGGCTGTGGAAGCCACAGTGAAGGTTCCGGGTGCCATCACCCTGCCGGCGAAGAAGGTTTTCGGTATTGCCCGAGAGCTGGGCAGCTCTGAGTTGGACCTCGAGGTGGATGACAAGAACGTGTGCAGCATTCGTTCCGGTCCCTCGTTTTTCAAGGTGCGTGGTCTCGGCGCGGAGGAGTTTCCGCCCATGCCCCAGTTCACCGAGGACAAGAAGGTTTCGCTTCCCCAGGAGAGAATCCGGGCCATGCTGAAGAGGACCGCCTTTGCGATTTCCACGGATGAGACACGCTACGTGCTGAACGGCATCTATGTCAGCCTCAAGGAACACAAGCTGACCATGGTGGCCACGGACGGGCGGCGCCTGGCCATGGCCGACGAGGAAGTGGACATCTCCGAGAAAAGCCAGGGCGAGTTCATCGTCCCCTCCAAGGCCGTCAACGAACTCAACCGGCTGCTGGGGGACAAGGGGGAGTTGGACATTCGTTTCACCGACAATCAGGCCGCTTTCATCATCAAGGATGAGAAAGGACTCAACACCGTCCTCATCACCAAACTGATCGAAGGGAACTACCCCAACTACAAACAGGTGATCCCCGCCGAGACCAAGGAACGCGTCACCTTCGTCCGGGAAGAACTCTTGCACGCCCTGCGCCGGGCGGAACTCATGACCAGCGAGAAGCAGAACTCGGTCAAGCTGAGCTTCTCCAAGAACAATCTCTCCATCACCGCCAATGCGCCGGACGTGGGCGAGGCCAAGGAAAACCTGGCCATCAACTACAAGGGCAAGGACATGTCCATCGCCTTCAATCCCGGTTACCTCATCGACCCGCTCAACGCCCTGACCGATGACGAGGTGTATCTGGAGTTGATCGACGAACTCAGCCCCGGCGTGCTCAAGATGAATGGCCCCTTTCTCTACGTGGTCATGCCCATGCGCCTGACCTGATCGGCCTCCCAACGACACCCTGCTCGGACCGCGTAAAGCCAGGACCCGTCGCAACGGGCTGTGAATAGGGAAGAAACACCCATTGCCACGGAGATGCACAGGCCCCTCACCCCAACTCCCGGGGGGAGCGGCCTGCGACGAGCTCAGTCGAGCGGAGAAGCGACTACCGCACGGACAAAGTGTTCTGATCTGAACCCGTACCCTCCACGGGGCGTGCCGCCCCCTCTCCCCGCGGGAGAGGGTTGGGGTGAGGGGCCTTTGAATTCTTCGTGCAAGATCGCGTGCTCTTAACTCCAAAAAGTTGCCTAAGGAGTTTCTTAAGAGCGGGATTACAAGCGTGGCCGCCTCTGTTTGTAGTCTCCCCTACAGGCGGTCCGCCTCCGACTCACTCCACCTCGTAACAGACCATCTCCTGCGCATTGCGCAGCACCAGCCTCCCGTCGGATAGGGCCGGGTGATTCCAGGCCTTCCCTGACAGCGCCGAAAAGCGCGCGACTTCCTGGTGCCCTTCCGGTGTCGCCTTCACCAGCGCCAGATCCCCCATGCCGGCCAGGATCACGATGTGCCCGCTTGCCAGAAGGATCTGACCATAGTCGTAGCGTCCGTCCTTCCATTCTCGCGCGCCGGTCGCGGCGTCCAGGCAGGTCAGGATGCTTTCATCCAGCCCATAGACATAACCCTCGTGGTGGACGGAGCTGGTGAATTTGTTCTTGAGGAACTTGTTGCGCCACACCTCCCGGGCCACCCAGCCATCGGCCGTCTTCTCCACTGCCACCCCGGCTGCGCCCGTTCCATAGCCGCCCGACAGCACGAAGGTGTTTGTCCCTGTCAACACCGGCTGGGCGATGGCATTGCCGTATTGCACCGACCACGGATACTGCCAAAGGACAGAGCCGTCATCGGGATTCACTCCCGCCACATGTTCCACGGAGATTGCCAGGACCTGTCGCACACCGGCCAGCTCCACCCGCACGGGCGAGGCGTAGGCGCCCTTCTCGAGAAGTGCCTGCCACACCTTTCCCCCCGACTTCCAATCGTAAGCCAGGAGCGCATGACCCCCGTCGCCGCCCACGACCAGCACCTTGTCGTCCACGATCAACGGCGACCCGGAGCTGCCGAACATCAGCACTTCAGCGCCTTCATCGTTCAGGACGTTCCGCTCCCACATTACGTCCCCCGTGAGGGCGTCGAGGCACTTGAAATCCCCCAGCGATCCCATGCTGAAGACCCGACCCTCGTGCCACGTGGGCGTGGCGCGAGGGCCTTCGCCGCCCATCGAGGCCTCGTCGTCAAACCAGGCGGGATAAGTGTGTGCCCAGAGTTCCTTCCCCGTCTCGAGGTCATAAGCGACAATCGCCTCGTCCCGGCGCCGCTGCTCAATCGTGAAGATCCGCCCTTCCGCAATGGCAAAGGAGGCATAGCCGCCGCCCACCGGCACCCTCCAGCTTTCCCGCAAGCCTTCCGGCGGCCAACTGACCCGGATCGGCTTCTCCTCATAGTGACCGTCGCGGTTCGGGCCACGGAAACCTGTCCAGTAGGTGCTCCCGTGCAGGTTGGTCACCACGCCCGCCGCGGCTTGCTGCTGGCGATGCGCCTCCACCGCATCGTAGTCGGGCAGCGTCTTGGAAAAGGTCAGCACCGGCGGGAACCCACCCCGCCATTCGATCTTCAACGGCGTGACCTGCATCAGCATCACCACTATCAGGAGGGTGTAGGGGAGCAGGTAGAGCAGGAGAAAGACCGTGGCCAGCAGGCGCTGCCACAGTTTCAGGCCGGGGGAGGTCCAGCTCAACACCATGCCTGCGGGAGGGAACAGGAATCCCACCCAGCGAACCGATTTCCAATTGGATGCCGCCATGGCCCGCATCCTAGCCTTGCCGGGCAAAATCGCCAACCAAGCTGGAGCTGGCCTGGCCTAGCAGCCGGTTAAATCACTCAGGGGAAGCAAGTAGCCGCCGACGTCAGGAGGTGGTTCTCGACGTAACTTGGATGCCTTGGACCACCTCCTGACGTCGGCGGCTACTTTATTAACGGGCTGTCAGGGATGGTGTTCCGCCACTTGACCCCGCCGATTCAGTATTTCCGCCACAACGAGGGCATGAACAGCACCAGGACGGCGGAGAATTCAAGGCGCCCCATGATCATCAGGACGCTGAGGAAGATTTTGGTCACCGGCGTCAGCCCGGCGAAGTTGTGCGTGGGCCCCACGGCGCCCAGACCCGGGCCGATGTTGAACAGCGTCGCCAGGACCGAGGACACGCTGCTGGCCATGTCCAGGTCGGGCTCCAGCACGCTGACCACGACCGTGCCCACCAGCACCGTCACCCCGGCCAGGGCGATGAAGAAAACGGTGTCCACCCGAAGCGAATCCACGACCTGGCTGCCGTTCAACTTGAGGGTGGTCACCTGGTTGGGGCGGAAGGCGGCCAGAAGCTGTTGCCGCGTCATCTTGAAGAACAGGACCCAGCGGCTCAGCTTGACCCCGCCCGCCGTCGAGCCCGCGCACCCGCCGATCATCATCAGGAGCAGGAGCAACACCCCCGACAACGGAGGCCACAGGTTGAAGTCGCTGGTCGTGAAACCGGTGGTGGACACGATCGCCACCACCTGGAACAACGCCACCCGCAAACCGTGACCCAGCGTCAGTTCCTGGTTCAGAAAAAACAGATCGAGGGCCACCGCCAGCGTGACAAGGCCCACGATGGCCAAAAACCATTTCGTCTCCTCATCCTGCCATCCGCGTTTCCATTTCTTCTGCAGCAGCAACGCGTAAAGCATGAAGCTGATCGAGCCCAGGATCATGAACAGAATCAGCCACAGCTCGATCGCCAGGCTGTCGAAGTGGGCGATGCTGGTGTCATGCGTCCCGAACCCGCCCGTGGACAACACGGTGAAGGTGTGGCACGCGGCGTCGAACCAGCTCATGCCGAGCAGCTTCAACCCCACGAAGCAGATCGCCGACAAGGCGATGTAGATCTGCCAAAGCCGCATCGCCACCGTGCTCATCGGCGAACTCATCCCGCTCGCCCCCTTGGCCGAGGATTCGTGGCGGAAGATGGCCTTGGACCCGATCCGGAAGGAGGTCAGCAGCGCCACGAACAACACCAGGATCCCCATGCCGCCCAACCATTGCGTCAGGCAACGCCACAACATCAGCCCGCGCGGCACCGACTCCAGGTTCGACATGACCGTGGCCCCCGTCGTCGTGAAACCCGACACCGACTCGAACAGGCTGTCCGCGATGCCCAGGCGCGGCTCGCACAGCATGAACGGGATGGCGCCGAACGAGGTGCACACCATCCAGCCCAGGCCCACCACCGCAATCGCCTCCTTGCGCAGGATCAGTCCCGTCGAGGCCCGCCCGTGCCACGACATCAGCCCCGCCCCCCAGGCCGACACGAACGCCGACGCCAGGAAGGCCAGCGCCTGTCCCGTGCGATCGTCCGCGGTCGGGTCCAACAACACGAACATCAGGCAGAGAAGCTGGGCCCCACCCAGCAGCAGCAGAACCCTCCCCAGAATGCGGCTGATCAGGCGATGGTTCATGTCAGGGAAAGAAACCTCAGCAGCGGATCCCGCCCGTGCGGCAGCACCACCGCGAATACCGTGTCCCCCGCTTCCAACGCGTCCTCGCCGCCCGGCACAAACGCCTGTTCACCGCGCAACACCGCCGCCACCGAGCTGCCTTCGGGCCATTCCACCTCGCCCAGAAGCCGGCCCTCCACCGGGCTTTCCCGCTGCACCGTGAAGTGCAGCAGCTCCATCCCCGCCAGCAGCTCGACCGCCTTGCGGTGGGGGTGGTCCTCGACGAACCGCAGCAGGTCCCGCATTGCGGGCACCCGCGGGCTCACCGCCGCCAGCAGCCCCAGTTGCTCCCGGTTCTGGATGATGACTTCGGCGTAGTCGGCCCGGTGGATGATGGACAGGGCATAGCGCGTGCCCAGGCTCTTGGCCTGCAGGCACGCCATCACGTTGTCCTCGTCGCTTTCTCCCGTGGCCACGAAGAAGTCCGCCTCGCCCACCTGCTCCTCCCGCAGGTGCTGGATCTCGCGCCCGTCCGCCTGCAGGATCACCGTGTCCTGCAGCAACTGCGTCAACTGCTCGCAGCGCCGCTTGTCCGGCTCCATGATCCGCACCCGGTAGGGCCCGCCCTCCAGTGCCTCCGCCAGCGCGAACCCGTATTCCCCACCCCCCACGATCACCACACGCTTGTCCGGCTCCTTGCCTGGCTTGCCCTCCAGCATGCGTGTCAGGATGTCAAGTTGGCGCGGCTCGCCAAAAAGTGTGAGCAGGTCGCCCGTCTCCACATGGTCCGTCCCCTTGGGCACCTGGTGCGCGGCGCCCCGTTGCAGGGCGGCGATGCGCACGCCCTTGGGCAGGTTGAGGGTGTGCAGGGGCAGGTTGGTGATCTCACATTCCTTGTCCACCTCGAGCTGCTGGACCTCGATCCGCCCGCGCGCAATCTCCTCCGTCAGCATGCCTTCCGGCCGGCGGATATGCTTGACCAGCTCCACGGCCGTCAGGCGTTCCACGCTGAAGAGGTAGTCGATGCCGAAATGGCTGCGATAGTCAAAGAGCCATTGCGCGTGCTGGATGGTCGGATGCACACGCGCGACCGTCATTTTTGCCCCCATCGACTTGCTCACCGATGCGGCCACCACGTTCGTGGTGTCGTGGCTGGTCAACGCCAGGAAGAGGTCGCTCTCCGCCACGCCCGCCTCCGCCAGCAGCGTGGCCGCGGCGCCGTTGCCGGGCAGCACCCCCGCATCCAGATGCTCCAGCAGCTCCGCCGCCAGCGCCTCGGATTGTTCAATGATCATGATGTCGTGCTGCGCTGTGGACAGGCTCTCCGCCAGATGCCTCCCCACCGCGCCCGCTCCGACGATCACGATCTTCATGGCCGAACCTTAGTGAGACGCACCCCGCCCCAACAGGAAATTCTCAGACGTCCCCGCCCCTTTTCCCACGTGCAAATCCCCGCCTCACACCGCACACTTCGCCGCCATGAAAGCCCTTTGCGTCCACGCCCATTTCGATGACTACGAGTTCGTCGTCTCCGGCCTGTTCGAACTCTGGCGACGCCGTCTCGGCAGCGGTTTTCAGGGGCGCCTCATTGTCTGCACCGACGGCAAAGCCGGACACCACTTCCGCAGCCGCGAGGAGACCGGGCGCCTCCGCCTCTCCGAGCAACAGGCCTCCGCCCGTCTCGGCGGTTATGACTTCCAGCCGCTCCTCCTCCCCAATGGTTCCCAGCCACGCGAGGCCTGCCTTCAGATCACCACCGATCTCCTGGCCGCCCTATGGAAGGCCATCCGCGATTTCCAGCCCGATTACCTCTTCTGCCCGCCCCTCGCCGCCGACACGCTCGCCGGTATCCACAACGATCACCAGACCGTCGCCGAAGCCGTGCGCCGCGTGGCCTACATGATCAATGTCCCGCACGCGTTCACTCCCGAATACCCCGCCGACGAATCCCGTTCCGAACCCTGCAAGGTGCCCGTCATCCTGAATGTGTATGATGCCTACATGGCCGGGGAAAACGCCTACGACCTGGCCATCGACGTGGAAGAGGCCTTCGAGGCCATCTGCGCCATGACCTGGTGCCACCAGTCCCAGATCCGCGAATGGCTCCCCTGGGTCGGCCGCCACGACATGGAGGTGCCCTCCAACCTCGATGACTGGCGCGCTCTCCTCCGCCAACGGTTCGACCGGCAGAACGCCGAGTTCGGGCTGTCTCCCGGCCGCGCCGTCGAGGTCTATACCGTCACGGCCTGGGGCGAACTCCTCACCCTCGAACAGCTCAAGCACGACCTCCCGGGCCTCATCCCCGAGACCTCCAACCTCGATCAGCTCCAGAAACGCCTGCAGCGCTGGCGCCCCGGTTGAGCTCCGGCGCGCGACTCTCCAGAGTCGCAGCGGGTGAGTCTATTCCGGCTCCCGGGCAACACTCTTTCCCCGGCGGTTTCTTCTCACTCGCTGCGGCTCGGGAGAGCCGCGCTCCTCAGCACCCTCCCCGGCCGACGACCCGTGTGCGCGTCCTGCTCCACCACCACCACCCCATTGACCAGCACCCAGCGAAACCCGGTCGCATACTGGTGCGGCTCGCGGAACGTGGCCCGGTCCTGCACCGTCTCCGGATCAAACACCACCACGTCCGCCCACGCCCCGGCCCGGATATCCCCGCGATCCTCCAGCCGGAACGTCCGCGCCGGCAGGCTCGTCATGCGCCGCACGGCGTCCTCCAGGCGCAGCAGATTCAGCTCCCGCACGTAGCGACCAAGCACCCGGGCGGCATTGCCATAGCCCCGCGGATGCGGCACACCCTCCTGGTATTCGCGCACGCTGCTGTCCGCGCCGATCATGGTGTTGGGATGTCGCAGGTAGGTCTGCAGGTCCTCCTCGCTCATCCCATGAAAGACGCCGCCTGCTCCGCCGTTGAGCTGGATCTCGAAGATGAGTTCGATCTGCGCGTCCAGATCCTCCGTGCCCTTCCGCAGCCGGGTGGCTTCCAGGACGCTCAGCCCGTTCAGGGACGGGTCCTTGTCGTAGCTGGCGATCATGGCGTAGTCGTAGTCAGTCCGTTGCCGTCGCCGCAGGCGGTCCTTCATCTCGGCCACGATCTTCGCCTTCTCCTCCGGGTCGGCCAGGCGTTCCTTGAATCGTCCCCCTTCGCGCGCCTCCGTCGGGATGAGCGTGCTGATGCCGGTGCTGGACGCCGGATACACATACATGTCCTGTGTGATGTCCAGGCCGCGCGCGCGCGCCGATTCGATGTGCGCCAGCACCTTCTCGGCTTGCCCCCAGTTCGAGCGTCCCGAAAGCTTGATGTGCGAGATCTCCGCCCGCACCCCGGCTTCTTCCGCGATGCGGAACAGCTCATCCAGGGCCTCGAAGATCCCCTCCCCCTCGTCCCGCATGTGGCTCACGTAGATGCCGTCATAGGGCGCGACTTCGCGGGTGAGCTCGATCAGTTCCTCCGTCTTGGAGAAGGTGCCGGGCGGATAGATCAGGCCTGTGGACAACCCCACCGCGCCGGCCTTCATCCCTTCCCGCACCAGGGACTTCATCTCCGCCAGTTCCGCCTCTGTCGGCGGCCGCAGGAACGATCCCCCCATCACCTGGCCGCGGATGGTCCCCTGCCCAAGCAGGGTTGCCACGTTGGGCGAAACGGTGGTCTCCTCCAATTCCCGGAACGAAGCCGCCACGTCGCGAAAGGCGGAGCCACAGTTGCCGAGCACCAACGTCGTCACCCCCATGCGAAGGAAGCTCTGGCCCTCCGGCAGGCGCCGGATGTTTTCCGCGTGGGTGTGCACGTCAATGAAGCCCGGCGCCACCACGCAGCCCTCCGCGTCCAGCACCGTGGTGGCTTCCCCCTGCAGACGACCCACGGCCACGACGCGTCCATCCAGGATCCCCACATCGGCATGCACCGCCGGGTTGCCTGTCCCATCCACTACCCGTCCGTGCACGATCAGAACGTCGTAGTCGGCCGCTCCGGACACCTCCAGCCCGATCGCCGAGAGGACCACTGCCACCAGTAGAAAGGGTCTTACCCGCATCGGCCCAGCATGCACACCCCACGCCGGCTCCGCAACGCGCGGGGCGTGATGAAAAGTGGGTGCCCCTGGGGAGCCAGAGTATGAGTATGAGTAAGAGTAAGAAGTGCCCATCTTGCTCTTGCTCTTACGCTTACTCTTACTCCTCCCCTTCAGCCGAAAAGAACGACCCACATGTTGTCGTTTTGCCGGGGCCCCTCACCCTTGCCCTCTCCCGCGGGGAGAGGGAACAGCATGCCACCCCAGGGTGAAGGGATCAGGGCAGCAGCCTCTCTCCGCGCGGAGGACGGGCCTCCGCTCGACTGAGCTCGTCGAAGGCCTCTCCCCCTGGGAGAGGGCTGGGGTGAGGGGGCCTTTGATAGGGTGCGATGTAGAGTGCTCTGGCCGCCCATGTTTCACCTTGTGTCGCAACCCGCTACGCAGCCTTCCTTCCCCAGTGGCGTCTGGGGAAGGACTTGCACTTGCTCCCTTCATCTTCCTGAATCCGCATTGCATTCCTTTGCCACCTACTTCCCATCACGTGGCGCCGCCTCCGGGCGCCCCCGATCCTCGACATTCCCTCTGCTCTCCCCCACAATCGCCCTCCATTCATGACCAAGAACTGGCAGAAGGACTTTTTCCATCAGCCCACCGTCCTCGATTTTTGGCGCAAGGCCGTGCCGGTCGAACAGACCCGCCTCGAGGTGCATTTCCTGCAGAAGCATCTTGGATCCACCGGTCGGTTCCTCGATGTGCCGTGTGGCAACGGGCGCCATGCCTTGGAGTTCGCCCGGCGCGGGGCCACCGTGACCGGCGTGGACATCTCCGAACCCTACATTCGGGAGGCCCAGGAACGGGCCGCCGCCGAGGAACTACGCGCCGAGTTCGTGAGCGGGGACATGCGCCAGCTCGAGGTGCAGGGGGAGTTCGACGGAGGCTATTGCCTGGGCAACAGCTTCGGTTACTTCGACCATGACGCCATCCTTGAGTTCCTTGGTGGGGTCAACCAGGCGCTCAAGCCGGGGGCCGCCTTCATCATCGATTCCGGCATGACCGCCGAATCGTTGCTGGTCAACTACAAGGAAAGGGAGTGGTGGGAAGTCGGGGGGTTCTTCTTCGCAGTCCAGAACCGGTACCTGCCCGGGGAGAGCTGTCTGGAAACCGAGGCCACCTTCGTCCGGGACGGGAAGACCGAGAAGCACACCTGGTGGCACTATGTGTACACCGTCGCGGAAATGAAGCGGACGCTCAAGCAGACCGGCTTCGAAACCCTCCACCTCTTCTCGGGTCCGAGTGAGGCTCCCTATCAACTGGGCAGCGACTACCTTGTTCTCGTCGCCCGCCGCACGTGACGGGGGGGGGTCAGACTTGACTATTTGACTATGAACCAGTCGAGTCGGCCGGCATGGCTATTCGCCAACCTGGTTCATAGTCAAATAGTCAAGTCTGACCCCCTTGTGACCCCCCTTGCGAAGCCCTCAATCCCGCCCGATCAGGACCCCGAGAAGCAGGCCCACCCCGAATGCGATGCCCACCGACTGATAGGGGTTGTCCCGGATGTAGCGATCCGCCGAGTGCGTTCCCGCCGCCGCCTTGTTCTCGATGCGCTGGCAACTGGCCTTGAGCTTTTCCAGACCCGCCATCAGTTCTTCCTTGGACTTCTCGGCCAGCTTGCCGCCGGTCGCCTTGACGAGTTCCTCGGCGTCGCCGATCAGCGTGTTCAAGTCCTGGATCAGCTTGTCGGTGGTCCCTTCCTCCTCGCTCATGTTCTTAAAAAATGTCTCCATAGGGCAGCGTTCTCGTTTGTCCCAACTCCGGAGGCAGGTTAGCCCAGCCGGGACCGGCATGCAAAGCAGGAAGCGGTCCGGAACGATGCACGACTCCGGGGTCCTGCTGGCTTCACACGTTCCCAAATTCTGCGGAGCATCCCGGGGATCGGCCCGTCGAACGTCGCCGTTGCCCGGGCCGCACGCCGGGCTCTTTGTTCAGGGAGCGCGCCCGTGAATCCGAAGGGCGCCTGGTCGGTCGGCTTGCCGGCCATCGAGTCCTTCCCTGGATGGGCCGCAAACACATCATCGCCATATGAAAGCTCGCATCCTGATTCCCATTCTGGTCTTCCTCACCCTGCTCACCCCCCGCCTCGACGCCCGCGTCAAACTGGTCGCCCTCCCCGAGAGAGCCCGCGTGGTCCTCTCGCTCGCCCATCCCAACGCCACGCTGGTCGAGGAGGAACGCCTCATCACCCTCCAAAACGGGGTGAACCAGGTTGATTTTGCCTGGAAAGGAGTGCAAATCGACCCCTCCTCCATCCAGGTCCGGGCCCTCGACAACCCCGACAAGGTCCTCGTCCTCAATACCAGCTATCCCCCCAACGAGGATGCGCTGGTGTGGGAGATCAGCAGCGACGCCCCCCGCGCCGAACGCCTCCGCATCTCCTACCTCCTGGCCCACTTCCATCGCGACGTCGTTTACAAGGCCGTCGCCGAACCCAACGAATCCTCCCTCACGCTCCGGAACTACCTGCGCCTGCGCAATAACTCCGGCGAGGATTTCGAGCAGGCCCAGATCTCCATCGGATACGGGGATCCCTTCCGCAAGGACATCGAACATGAGGAGGTCCTCGAGATGCTCTCCGAACGCATCGAGCAGGTGCCCGTCCGCAAGGTCCTCACCTGGGACGCCGCACAGCAACCCTGGGATCCCGAATACGCGAAGGACACCGTCGGCATCCCGCTCAACTACATCATCCAAAACGACCAGGCCTCCAAGCTCGGCCAGCACACCCTCCTCCCCGGCAAGACCCGCATCTTCATCAAGACCCGCGAGCTGCCCGCCGAAGCCGGCGCACCCGAGGGAGAAGGGGTCACGTTCACCGGCGAGGACATCGCCGACCTCACCCCGGTCGATCGCGAACTCAAGCTCTTCATCGGCCAGAGCCGGGACGTCAAGGTCACCCAGCGCAAGGTCAAGGACGAGCAGATCAACATCCGCCGCAACAACCGCAACCAGGTCGTCCTCCACGACCAGAACGAGGAATACCGCCTCGAAATCGAGAACTTCAAGAAGGGCCCCGTCCAGCTCGTCATCGTGGAGCACGTGCCCGGCTACTGGAAAATGGTGGCCAACAGCCACGCCGCCCAGTTCGAAAGGAAGGACGCCTTCACCTTCGAGTACACCCTCACGCTCCCGCCGGAGTCGAATCAGGACAAGAAAACGGTGGTCACCTTCAACCTCCATCGCCTCAACGTCCAGGGCAACGAACCTGCATCCTTCTGATCCGCCTCCCGTGACCTTCAACCATCTCCTGACTATGAAGCCGCATCGCATCCAACTGTCCTGGCTCGCCGTCGCCGCCCTCCTCCTGGCCCCGCTCATCGCCCAGGCCCGCATCCATGTCGTCAGCCTTCCCGGGCGCGACACCGTCCAGCTCACCATCTACAACTCCGAGAACCTCACGCTGGTCAAGGAGACCCGGCATCTCACGCTCAAGCAGGGCCTCAACCGCCTCGAGTTCTCCTGGGCCAACACCCTCATCGACCCCACCTCCGTCGAGTTCCGTCCCGTCACCCATGCCGATGCTGTGGAGGTGGTGGACGTCTCCTTCCCGCCCCGCGTCACCAACACCCTCGAGTGGCGCGTGCAAAGCGAGGTCGCCGGCGAGGTCGTCGTTGAGATCCGCTACTTCACCAGCGGCATTACCTGGGCCGCCGATTACGTCGTGCAGGCCGCCGGCAATGAACAAGCCATGAACCTTCAGGGCTTCGTCAAGGTCACCAACCAGAGCGGTGAAGATTACGAAAACGCCCAGATCCGCCTCGTCGTCGGCGTGATCCGCCTGGTCGAGCGCATCGAGGAGCTCGCCCGCCTGGGCCGTCCCGGCCCCATCCCCGTGCCGCCCACCGCCCCCGCCCCCGCCATCCTGCGGCGCATGGCCGCCCAGGAAGCCGTGGTGAGCATGGATGCCCTCGCCATGGCCCGGCCCAAGGAGGTCCTCAAGGAGGGTGTCTCGGAGTACTTCCTCTACACCGTCGAAGGCCGCGACACCATCCCCAACGGCTGGGCCAGGCGCATCCGCTCCTTCAACGCCGACGCCGTCCCCATCACCTCCTATTACAAGTTCGAAAACGAACGCTGGGGCGACCAGGTGATGCGCCACTACCGCTTCACCAACAGCGTCCCCAGCCACCTCGGCCAGGAGCCCCTGCCCGATGGACGCGTCCAGGCCTTCCGCATCGCCAGCCAGGACAACCTCTACGACTACGTCGGCGCCACCTCCGTGAAATACATCCCCATCAACGAGACCGTCGAGATGGAGCTGGGCCACGATCCGGAGGTCCAGGTGAAACCCAAACTCATGAACTGGGAGAAGGTTGATATCCGCTTCGACGGCGATGGCAATGTCGCCGGTTGGACCATCCGCGAATCCTGGGAGATCAGCCTCCAGAATTCCCGCGGGATCGATGTCATGGTGGATGTGCGCCGCAACGTCGGCGGCGACTGGAGCCTGGAAACGGACGAGCCGGTCTATGAGAAGGTGGATGCCGACACGTTCAAGTTCGTGCAGCCCCTCAAGGCCGGCGAAAAGAAGAGCCTCACCTACGAACTGGAGACCCATCATGGCCTCAACATCCGCCGCTAGGGCCAGCCTTGTTCTGTTCGCGGGCTGGCTTCTCGTCCTCACGGGATGCCGGCCCGCGTCGCAGGACGACGCGGGCAAGTCCGTGGATCCAGCCGCGGCCGAGGCCGCCGCCCGCGCCCTGTTCGAGCACACCACCGCGCATTTCCATCAACCATCCGCAACCGCCACCGGCGAGGAGCAGCGCCGTCTCCAGGAAGCCGCCGCCGCCGGATACGAGGAGCTGCTCCGGCTCTACCCGCAGCAGGAGGACTGGGCCGCCCAGTCCCTCCGCAGCCTGGCCAACATCCGCGCCGCCCAGACCAACATCACCGAAGCGGTGGCGCTGTATGACCGCGTGGCCCGTGACTATGCCAACCAGACCTGGGAGGTCCTCCTTTCACTCAAGTCCGCCGCCGATCTTCTCTGGGATCATGATCGCAAGGAAGAGGCCCGCCGATACTACCAGCTTGTGGTCGATCGCTTCGACCACCCCGACACCCCCCAGGTCGTCCAAGCCGTCGTCAAGGGTTCCCAGTCCCGCCTTTCCTCACTGAGCGTTGAACGTTGAACGTTGACCACGACCGATCCGCCGCCTCACGGCGGCGGCTACGGGGCGTTGAACGTTGAACGTTATCCGCCTTCTACCTTCCGCCTTCTGCCTTCTCCCTTTGTCCCAACCGCTCCGCCAGCCATCGCGTCGTCGCCTTCATCGTGGTCAGGGACAGCAAAATGCTGATGTGCCCGTGTGGCCGCGTCCAGAAGGGCGGATTGCCCCAGGCGTTCCGGAGACCTTCCACGGAGGCGAACGGCACGAAGCGGTCATGATGCGCCGCCACCAGGAGAATCTGTTCCGGCGGCAGGAGCGGTTTGCGCACATCAAGATTCAGCACCCCCAGGTCGAACGTCTCTCCACGCAGATTCTCACGGACGGGATGGAAGAACGGCAACTGATCCACCGCCCGGTTCATCTGCACCACCGGCGTCACCAGCACCGCCGCATGCAGCCCCGGATGATGGCTCACCAAGAGGCCGGACAACCAGCCGCCCAGCGAGACGCCCCAGACGCCGACCCGCCGCACGCCCTGCGTCTCCAGCCAGCGGATCATGGCGCCCATTTCCGCCAGCGCTTGCCGGACCGCCTCCACCATGCTCAGGAAATCCGGGGACAGGAAATTGCTCTCCTCCATCGGTCCCCTGGGGCGGCGCGTGCCGTGATAGGGGAGTTCGAGCATGACCGCGTTGATCCCCTGACGTCGCAGGTGCCGGGACAGGTAGGGGAATTGGTAATCGTAGCCCAGTTCCCCGTTCCAGCCATGCACCAGCAACGCTGCCGGACGTTCCTGCCAGCGCTCGCCGGCCCGGTAGATGCGCCCGCGCACTCGGTTGTTGCGGTCCCACGGCGACGGGAGGGGCGAATCAAACTCGAAGTCCCGCTCCGACCTGAACCGCAGCTCGGGCACCTCCACGGCGGGATGGAAACAGTCCGGGCGGCTCAGACGTTGCAGGGCCTCCTCCGCCCGGGACGCCACCCCTTTCGCCGATCGCACCGACCCGCATGCCGCGCGGATCACCCAGTCATCCAATCGTCTCCAGACACCTTTGAGCACGGGCGCAGCATAGACCGCCGCCGGGGGGGGAAGGAAGATGGCAGAAGGAAGAAGGCGGAAGGGGGCCCGGGTTTGTAGTTCCGCCTTCAGGCGGTTCGGGGTCAGGTTCGCGGAGAGTACCCTGTTCATTTCGGATCTGCTCGCGGCCCATGCGCCAGACGCAGCCCGGACTGGCTAAAGCCAGAACTACGAACCGCGTTCGTAGTCCTGCCTTCAGGCAGCAACGTTCATGACCCCGCCTACTTGTCGTCGTGGCACTCCTCAATCAACTGCTTGTAGGTCACCCGGGCGTGTTCGTAGGCGGCCTTGGCGTCGGCCATCTCGTTCTCGATGGGACTCTTCTCGATGAACCGCTCCTTCTGTTTCCAGCACTGGTCCACGCTCTTCAAGCACCACTCTGCGCTGCGGCGGGAGGCGCGGATCGGCTGGTCGTCCACGAGCACGAAGATGGGGTTGGTGTGGGAGGAGGACAGGATGCGAAGCGCGATCCAACTACTCCGGTCCACCTGCACGTCGAAGGAGATGTCCTGCTCCTGTCCGTCGGCGACCAGTTCCTGTCGGGCCACCGGCTGGCCGTTGACGATCACCTCCACCGGCACCTTGCGGCTGTCACCTTCGCGGGCGCGTTCCAGGTGCCAGTAGGGTTTCTGTTGGAAAGGACGATCCCGCAGGCCCGGGTTGGGTTTCTCGTCCAGCAACGCCGCCACGCGCGCCGTCACCTTCACCTTGCCCGCTTCGGCCAGGTGCAGATCGCTGTTCTCCGTGCCGAGCGCGAGGTCGTTCACCTTGAAATCCATCAGGTGACTCAGGCCGTCGCTCACGTAGCAGCTTCCCAGGCGGATGCCTTCGCACCAGCGGTCGTAGTCCAGCTTGCCCTCCAGCTTCACGTAGGACCGGCCCAGGCCGACGCGCTCGCCATAGATGCACGGGAAATCGGTCTCGCCGCTGATGCGGGTCCGGTACCCCACGTTGAGGGTGTGATACCAGATGTTCAGTTCCCAGGGGTAGGGCGTGTCCACCGTGGACATGAAATCCACGGCCGGCACCTCGGCCCCGTCCGGGCCCGGCACCTTGTGGGTCACGTCCACGATGTATTCGTTGGCGCCGATGCCGTCGAAGGGCGGGATGGTGTAGTTGGGCAGGTCGGCCGAGTCCACCTGCAGCCCCCAGCCCGAATGCGCGGGGCCGGTGATGCCGCCCTGTTTCTTTGCCCAACGCAGCGTGTTGAGACACAACTTCGGCCAGTGGTGCTTGGAGTCGCCGCCGGGATAGATCTGCTCCTTCAGCCGCAGCAACACCAGGTGGCCCGACTCGTGGCTGCCGAAACCCGACACCTCGACGTCGTAGCGCAGCAGGTAGGGATACTGCGATACCTTGTCCTCCGTGCCGCAGAAGAACTGTTTTTGGTAGTCGAACCCGGGACCCCAGGTGAGGTTGGCCCCGATCTTCAGATCCTCCCCCATCACGTGCCGGATCATGTCCTCCGCCAGCACGCCCTCCGTCGGCTTCACATAATGCGCGCAGCCGGCCGCATGGATGTGATGATCTCCCGACCACCAGCCGGTCAGCGCCGGATCGATCCAGCGCTTCACCTTGAAGGTCTCCTCCTGCCCCTCCGACTCCACCTTGAGGGTGCGCGTCTCCGGGACCGACTCCGGTCCGCGGGCGAACTCGATCGTGTAGGTGCCTTCCGGCAGCTTCAACACCTCGCCGTCAACGCGGTACACCTGCGGATGAAAGGCGAAGTCCGGCGCCATCCGCTTGGCCTGGGAGGGATACACGCGGCCCTGAGCGTCCTTGATGAGAAACATCCCGGTCGTCGGACGGTCATGCTCGTCCAGCACCTTCAGCCGCACCTCCCGCGCCTCCTGGCTATTGAAGAGGATGTCCACGTCGCTGCGAAAGCCGAGATCCTGCGTGCCCTGTCCCACGTTGAATCCGATGCGCGCCTCGCGCTTGCCGGCGTCGCGGCTGTAGAGCTGCACGATCCGGTATTCCAAGTCCAGGCCGGTCAGCGTCCGCGTCAGCGGTTGCCGGTCGTAGGTGGCCAGGTCCAGCCAGCGCTGTTCCTCGTCGATCGCCTCCCCGCCCTGGCCGGCTTGCTGGAAGAACTTGTCCGAGCTGGTCTGGCTCGATCCGGATTGGTACACCGACCGGGCGTTGGGACTGACCGCCTGCAGCGCCGCCGTGGTGCCGGATTCATTCGCCACCTTGACCAGGAACTGACGCCAGCCCTTCTCGTCCAGCACCGGCTTGGCCTCCCCCTGCACCGCCTTCACCCGCATCTCCGGGTTGATGTGCACCCCGAACAGGCAATAGGGATCCAGAAGCTGCTGGACGCGCACCCGGGCCGTGGCCGCGTCCTCCATCTTCATGGCCGCCTCCAATTGGCGCTTGGTCCGGTCGCTGAAAGGGGAACCCAGATAATCCGTGGCCTCGATCAGGCGTTTCACCTGGGCCACAAACGGTTGCCACTCCACGTTGTCCACAATGGGCAGCGGCGCCTGGGCCGCCAGCAAGGCCACGGGAACGGTCATCAGGAGCGAGGGCAGGACGCGGGAAAGGAATCGGGATGTCTTCATGGTCAATCGGGGGCTTTGAGATTGGGTCTGGCGGGATCCTAACAAACAACCCCGGTCTGGCAAGTGCGCTCGGTTGGGGGCTTCACACTCTCCGTGAACCGGGATAGTGGACGAACTCTTCAAATGCCCCTCACCCTGACCCTCTCCCGCGGGGAGAGGGAATAGCGAGCCGCGATGGGTGAGCGAGATGAGCGCAGGAGCCTGTCTTCCCGGAGCAGACGGGTCTCCCTCTCCCTCGAGGGAGAGGGCTGGGGTGAGGGGGCATGGCTTGTGTTGGTCCAAAGGCTTGCTCCGCCTTCACTCGCCGGAAGGGCGCGCGCTCTATCAACAACTGCCGATCGGTCCGATATAGGAGGAGGGAATCCCCCTACAACGGCTCCACCCTGTAGAACCGCTGCGTCTCCGCGCCGACGTCATCCATGATGACCAGCGTCTCCCCGGTGGCGACCACGGGATCGCCGAGCGTCTGCCAGTTCACCGGATCACCCAGTTCATCGGCAAACCACACCTGGTAGCTCCGCCCCGGCACGGCCGGGAGGCTGAGCGTGACCTGGCCGCCCGCCACGCTGATTCCCACCACGGGCGGCTCAAGCACGATGATCGTGAAGGCTTGCTGGTCGGAAAGCATGGGAACTCCATTGTCGGTGACCACCGCCGTGACCAGGTTGGTGCTCGGCGCCTGCGCCTCCGAAGGCGTCCAGGCCAGCAACCCAAAATTCGGGCCCGCCGTGGTCAACGTCATCCCGGCCGGTGCTCCCGGCAGCAACCCGAACGTGAGCGTCTGCCCCGGCAGATCCGCGTCATTGGCCGTCAACACCGCGTTCAGGGATTGGCCCAGGTAAAGGATGCTGTCCGCCACCGGATCGAGGATGGGGGCATTGTTGTCGCCGCCCAGCACGTTGGCCGCCCCCGGCGTGGTCACGACCATGAACTCGAGTGCGGCCGCGCCGTCCGGGAAACGGCCCTGGCTGATGTTGTTGGTCTGCGGGCCGAACGTGACTTCATCCACTCTGATGCCCTGCGGGGTGTAGAGGCCGATCGACTCCCCGGCGATGCCGAGCGCGAAGTTGACATGCAGGCTGCCGGTGAGGGCGTCGGACTGCTCCGGATCGTTGTCCGCCCAGACCAGGAGATGTCCCCCGGCCGGAAGGCTGAAGCCCGGCGGGATGATGAACTGGTCCTTGTCATTGAAGTTGTCGGTCAAGAAGTAACCCGACAGATCCACCGTCTCCGCGCCGGCGTTGTAGATCTCGAACCAGTCGGCGAAATCGCCGTCGGCCGGATCCTGGAGCCCGGCCGTGTTGCCGGCCAGCCATTCGTTGATGAACAGGTCCACCAGGCTGCCGATGTTGGCCGCACCGGGCGTCTGCTGGCTGAAGGTGATGCGCTGGAACGGCTGGCCATCCGGAAAGTCGCCGTAAGATTCGCCGGCGGGCAGGAGGGACCAGGTGAGGTAATCGGTCACCTGCGGCGCGCCCTGCACCTCGCGCACCAACGCCAGGTTGCCGGAACCGGCGTCCAGCCGGAAACTCGCGTGCCATTCGTTCCCCGACGTCTCCCCCGGTTCGCCATCGACCCACACCACCTTGTATTCGCCCGGCAGGATGGAGGCGCCGGCAGGGAAGGCCCACTGCACCAGGTTAGTGTCGTAGTTGTTGGCCAGGTAGTAGCCGTCCAGGCTCAGCTCGACGGAGCCTGCATTGTAAAGTTCCACCCACGGATCCGCATCACCGGCACCGTCGAGCAGCCCGGCGGTGTTCTCCGGGGCCGCTTCGTTGAGCCAAACCGGATCATAGGCGGGCAGATCGCCCCGCGCGTTGTTCGCCGATCCCGGCGAACTCATCGTCGGCACCACAGGAATGCCCACGAGGAAGTCAAGGAAGACGCCGCTGACACGGTACTTGAGGTTGTTGGAAGTGGTGGGCAGGTAACGGAAGCTCAGTGTGTAGGTCTCCGTGGACACGAGTGAGGACGGGAAAAACTGTTGCAGGAGATCCTGCGTCGATCCCTGGCCCTCGGCGATGATGTGCAGGCTGCGCGTGCCCTCGTAGGCCACCTCCGTCGTGACCACCGTGTTGGAATGATTCCGCAGGGCCTGCCATGGCGCGATGTCGCCGGATTCAAAATCGCCGTTCACGATGATGTTCTCACCGACGCCCGCCTCGGTGCCCAGCACCAGCTTCACGTCGTCAATGTAAACGTCGCCCGCCTGCGCCATGGCAAAGATCAGGCGCGACGCCCCGACACCCGCCACGGATGTCCGGGAGAAATAGAGCCAGCCCGCCCCGTCTTTCCAGTTGCTCACGCGGCTGTTGTCCTCGTCGGCATCCACCAGCTCCAGGGAGGACCCGCCCCCGTTGGGCCCTTCCGCCCAGGGGAGCACCGCCTCGTAGCGGACCTTGTCCACGTCCACGAAGGTCTCGTTCGTCTCGCCCATCGACATGGCGTTGGTGGTGACGGTGACGATGCGCTGCTGTAGGGAGAGCGTCTCCCCGTCCAGGTCCAGCCGTCCGTCGAACACGTCGAACGGCGCCGGCGCATTGGCCTGGAAAGCATTGAGGAACCCGGTGCGCGACTCGGCCAGGACCAGGTGCTGTCCGTTGGTCAGCACGCTGCCGCCCGGGAAGGTGTAGTCCAGCCCGTTGATCCGCCATCCGGACAGGTCAAAGCTGGTCGTGGCCGAACGGTTGAACAGTTCCACAAACGCGCTCTCAGGCACCGTCGGGTGATAATGGAGTTCGTTGAAGACCAGCGCAGCCTCCGGTGCCTCCGGCGTGCCGGTGTTGTTCACGGACACCGCGGCCGTGTGGGTCGGCAACGGTTCGCCGCGCACGTCCAGTCCCACCAGGGTCAGCACGTTCGTGCCCGTCTCCAAGGGCACCTCCAGTTGCCAGGTCGAGATGCCCGTCCAGCGCGCCTGGTAGCGGACTCCGTTGACCATGATCTCCTGCACCGCCACCGGCGCGGTGCCGGTCAGCCGGGCCAGGTTGTTGCTCACTTCGATGGAGGCCGCACCGTTGATGGCGAAGGCAGCGTTGCCCCCGGCCGAGTTGATGAGATTCAACGCGTAGTTGGCGCGCGCGCCCACGTATCCGGGCACCCCTCCGTAGTTCTGCCCCGGGGCGAAGCTCTGGTAATGCGCCGCCCACGGCGTGATGTAGGCCTGGTTGAAGCTCTTCGCAATGATGTCCTGCACATGCCCATACAGCCGGCGCAGGTTGCGCGGCCGATTGATGATCGCCGTCAGGTTGTGATCCCTCACGATCGGCTCGCTCGTCCCGCGGTTGAAGGAGAAGTCCATGTCCCACGGGAAGGCCAGGAATCTGCCATCCGACGGGCGCAGGTACATGAGGAGGTTGTGGATGTTGCCGAAGGTGTAGGTGTCCCCCACACCGCACAGCCCGATCAACGCAAAGGCCCGCGTCCATTCATCCATGTCCATCACCTGCTCGGTCTGCGACTCGAGCAGCTCGCCGGTCTGGCTGAAGGTCTTGGCAAAGGTCATGAAAGGCGCGTAGTCGTCCCGGTCCCGCTCCTTCTTGATGATGAAGTTGTATCGGTAGATCTCCTTGTCGTCGCCCAGGTCCCGGATGTCCGTCCCGATCACCGCATCGGGATTGGGGTTCTTGTACCCGCTCGCGTTGGCCGTGGTGGGGTAATAGATCAGCTCCAGCTCCCAGATGTTGCCGTCGCCCCCGTTGGCGTAGGCCGTCTCGATGAATTCATCCTCGAACCGCGGCAACATCAGCGCCGATTCCGTCTGCGCCGCCTGGGGCGCGATCACCCGGATTATGTCCGTGTACAAGCCCGGGATGCCGCCCGCCCGGTTCAGGATGTGCTTGATCAGGATTTCCTGCTGCTTGTTCGCCGTCGAATCCCCCGCCCCCGACCGGTCCACCAGCATCACCGGATGCACCCCGCGGAACGGATCGTCGGGCGGGAAGGTCAGGTGGTAGCTGACGCGGATGGCGCTGTAGCGGCCGCGTTCGCTGCCCTTGAGCCGGACGCCCACGTTGTAGTAGGCGCGCTTCTCGTCGTAAATCACCGTGCCGGGCAGCCGGGCGTTGCTTTGCACGTTCGTGAAGGCATGGAGCAGCGCCGTGTTGGCCGGGCTGAGGATGATGCGCACGTTGTGGCTGAGCGCCAGGTTGGCCTGGCCGTCCTGCACCGCATAGAGCGCCCCCGAGTCCCGGCCGTCCGCCGGGAAATCCGCCATCGCCCCCAGCGTGTCCTGCGCCTGGACGTGGAACTGCACCCGCGACCCGGCCGTGTAGCCCGGGATGTTCCCCTCATACAACCCGCCGCCCAGGTCGGTCATCGCCGCACTGGTCCAGGCCGCGCCCTCGGCCGACCACCACAGCGTCGCCGACGCGACCCCCTGCGGGTCCGCCGCGCGCACCGTCACCGTCACGTCCTGGTTGGCCGCCGGGATGACCGGTTCATGGCGCAGGTCCGTGAACGTCGGGCCCAGATTGGCGACCTGCGCCGAGTTGGGCGCGCCCGGTGTGCCCACGTCGGTTGGCGTGGGCAAAGCCATCGTGCGGGCCACGCGGTTGAAGTAGAGCCGTGTGTTGAGAAGGTTGTTGCCCGCCCGCCAACGCGCCCGGTAGGAAACCTCATACTCCGCGCCCGGCTGGATCGTGCGCCCGCCCGCCAGCGTGGTCTCGATGTGGTTGTGCATGTGCTCCTGCGGCCCTGTCGCCACCACGCGCAGCACGTTGTTGCCCGGGTCGTCCGGGTCCGGGATCACTCCGCTGCCTCCGTGCGTCCCCACCGGACGCCACCCCGTGATGCCGCTGGAGAAGCCGCCGTTGCCGATCACCTGGATGGCCGTCCCATCCGGGTTCTCGACGACCGAGATGTCGTCGATCAAACATTCGCCGCCGCTAAGCAGGCCGAGGACAAAGTCCTGCCATTGTGTTGGCTGCCCGCTGCCGGTGGGGACGGCTGCCACCATCCGGTAGCTGTAGTTCTGCCAGCTCGTCTGGTCGTTCTCATCGCTCCCCGCCCATGATTCCGCCCGGGCGTTGTCCGATGCCGGATCCTTCAACTCCAGGCTCGATCCGCCCCCGTCCGCGTACTCCGGCCAGTTGCCGCCATCGTAATACTCCACGATGTCCGCCGGATTGCCGAAGGCGTCCTCGAGCACCAGCCGGTCGCTCTTTCCCGACAGGTTGCCGCTGTAGTTCCCCACGATCGTGATGCCGGGATACTTGGCGGACAGCGCCGCCGCATCCTCCGCCACCACCAGGTAAGCGCCCGAGCCGAGCATGGTGCCGTCGGCGAACTGGTAGTCGATGCCGCCGTCAAACCGCCAACCCGTCAGGTCCACCGGTTGGTCGCCCTTGTTGAAAAGTTCCACCCACGCCTCCCGCGACGGCACCGGGGGCAGGCCGTTGGTCGGCGGGAGCAGCGGCGCGTGATACATGATCTCGTTGATCACAATCTCCTCCGCGAAGCTGAAGCTGTTGGCCGCACCCGGCGTGGCCGCGTCTGGATAACGCCAAACCCCCTTGCCGGCCGCCTCGCGTGCGCGCGTGCGATCCTTCACCACCACGCCATCCAGCACCCGGTCACGCTGCGGCGGGTACAGGACCAGCTTGTCCCCCGTCACCGCGCTGAAGCCGAGCGTCGCCGCGGACAGGCTCAGCAGCTCGCCCGGATCGAGCGTGATGTCGTCCATGAACACATACTCCGCATCCGTCAGCCCGTCCTTGAGCAGGAGATGGCCGTTCAGGTTCACCGGGCCGTTTCCGTCGTTGACGATCTCCACGAAGAACGCCGCCGAGTTGGTGCCCGAGCCCACCTCGCTGAAGGCCAGGCTTTTGGTGAAGGACTGGGTCGAAGGGTTGAAGTAGGATTGCCCGGACTGGATCGACGTGGCGTGCGCCAGCACCTCCGCGTCCGACAATGCCCGGTTCCAGAATGCCACCTCGTCCAGCGTGCCGCCGTAGGGCGCGGCGCCATTCTCGCGCGCATTGCCCAGGATGGCGTCCGCCGCGTTGGCCGTGTTGGGAAGGCCGCCCAGCACGGCGCTGAAGCGGACAGTGCCGTCCACGTGGATGGCCTTGGCCCCCGTGGAGGCGTTGTAGGTGGCGGCAATGTGGTGGGGCTGGCCGTTGTTCAGCTCGGCCAGGGTGGGCCGGCCCGCCTGCCCGTCCAGCGGCATGTCCAACTCGCTGTAGATGCCGTTCACGACCATGCCGAAGGAGACCACCGGCCCGGCCGCCACGGGCGGCATGGCGTTGGCGTTGTTGCCGTCGTTCTGGAAGGCCAGCCGGAGCGCGTTGCCCTGCGTGGTCTCAAAGTCGGTCACCACCCCGGCCTGGTAATGCCGCGACACGTCCGAGGACGTCAGCGCGTAGTTGTAAATGGCCACTTCATCATAGGTGTAACTGCCGTCGCCAGGCTCCCGGTTGTCGCTGCCGATATAGACCGGCAGGCTGCCGCGACCGCCCGGCGCGGGGACATTCTGGGTCACCGTCCCGACGCGGTCCGCCTGGCCGTTGATGTAGATCACGGCGTTGTTGGCCGGGGAGGTCGCGTCCCAGGTGGTGACGACGTGATAGGTCTGGTTGACCTGGAGAAGCGTCGTGCTGTCCATCGAGACCGGGGTGTTGTCGAAGCTGAAATGCGGACGGATCGCGCCCACCTGGCCCTGCTGCGGTCCGACGATGTAGTTCATGAGGAAGAAATCGTTGGCGTTGAACCCGTCCCCGACCAGGTTCTGACAGCAGTTCACCGGCAGCGTGTGCACGCGCACCCAGAATTCCACCGTGTAGCCGCCCGGCCCGATCTTCTCAAACCCGGGCACCACGATGCGGCTTGCCCCCGTCGCGCGCACCGCGTTCCCCGTCGGGTCGCTCGGCAGGAGGCTCGACTGGTTGAGCAGGACCGGCGCGTCGGCCGCCCCGTTGTGGCCGTTGGCCGTCGCATCGGTAATGGTCGCGGTCTGGTCGTCCATCCGCCAGTAGGCCAGCGGCCCGTCGCCCATCACCTCGTCCACGTAGGGCTGCGGCGCGTCCAGGCTCTTCTCGAACAACGTCTCCGTGCCCGTGCCGTCCCAGCCCGGGATCACCACCGCCTCGAGGGTGAGCCCGGCGCTCACCGAAAAACTGTCGTCCGCACCCGGCCCGACGTTCACGAAGGCGGCGCTCTGTCCGTTGAAAAGGTAGGCGCCGTTGATGCCGGACCCGCCGCTGAAGGTGACACCCGCACCCAACGCGCCGAAGTTCAGGCCCGCCAGATCCGTCGCGCTTCCGCCTTCATCCATGTTCCAATAGGACACCAGGCCCGGCGGGAAACTGGGCTGCCCGCCCGGCGGAAAGTTCACCTGTCCCGGCGTGCCGCCAATTTGGCTGCTGGAGGACCAGTTCGCGGCCGGCCCGCTCGCCGTGTCCGGGTCCTGCTTGGCCAGCGACACGCCCGCCCCGTCGGGGCCGACCGGCCAGTTGTCCTCCACGCCGTAGTCCAGCTCGTCCAGCACACGCCCGCTGTTGTCGCGCAGGCGCAGCGTGTCCCCGTTGTTGGAAAGACGTCCCGTGAACGGCCCCAGAGCGCCGCTCACGCCCGTCGCCGCCGACAATGCCGCCGGATCCAGCGCCACAATCAGGTAGGCGCCCCCTTCCAGGATGGTTCCCTCCGGAAACGTGAAGTCGATCCCGCCGGTCAGGGCCCAGTCCGACATGTCCACGTCCACGGTCATCTGGTTGTGGAGTTCCACCCATTCCATGGCGGCTTCGTTGGCGGCGGGATGGTACATCACCTCGTTGAAGACAATGACCGTGTCGGCGTGCAACCGGCCGGCACCGCCCAGCACGAGGAGAAGAGTAGCAAGTCGAAGGAGTTTCATGGCAACTTTGTAGGGGTCGGGACAACAACGCACCGCAGCGCAGCCAGGCAAGCTGTTCATCACGGTGGAATCAGTCTGGAGCATACCTAACCCGCGCACTTTGACCAGCCAATTAAACCGTTTGTAGTCCTGGCTTCAGCCAGTTCAGGCCCTCCGACCGATCCGACCGATCCGTCGGGTGTTAGTCACTCCCGGGTGCAACCCGCTGCGCAGCCTTCCTTCCCCAGTAGCGTCTGGGGAAGGACTTACTCTTACTCACACTCTTACGCTTTTGGGTCACCCGCGTGTAACCACACTCCCGTCATCCCCCCAAAAAAACCCTCTCGACTCCCGCCGCCTTTCCTTCAAGAATTCTCCCCTTTGTGACTGCTTCTCGAACATCATCCCGGCAACCGTGGCCGTGCGTCGCGTTTCTGCTGACCGTAGCGTCCGCATTCGTCGTCGGCTGTCAGCCTGCCGGCCAGGGCGACGGCGGCCAGGGGGCTCCGCCCGTCAATGTCCAGGTCGCCACCGCCCGCCTGCAGCCCGTCTCCGAAACCCTCGCCCTGGTCGGTTCCATCACGGCCGATGAGATGGTCGAGATCCTTTCCGAGACCGACGGCACCGTGGAGTCCATCCATTTCCGCGAGGGTCAGAAGGTCAAGGAGGGCCACCTCCTGATCCAGCTCGACCAGACCAAGCTGGCCGCTTCCCTCGCCGAGGCGGAGGCCAACTTCAGCCTGAGCCGCGCCAACTTCGAGCGCAACCAGGAGCTCTATCAGGAACGCCTCATCTCCCAGCAGGAATTCGATCAGGTCAAAGCCATCTACGAGGCCAACGAAGCCGGCGTCCACCTCAAGCGCCGCCAACTCAAGGACACCCGCATCCTCGCCCCCTTCGCCGGCATCGTCGGCGCCCGCAGCGTCAGCCCCGGGCAGGTCATCACCCGCAACACCACCCTCACCTGGCTCGTGGATCTGGACCCCGTCAAGCTCGAGATCAACGTCCCCGAACGTTTCCTCGCCGAAATCCGCGTCGGGCAGCAACTCGACCTGCACGTCGCGGCGTTCCCGGACACCACCTTTCGCGGCGAGATCTTTTTCATCGCCCCCTTCGTCGATCCCGACACCCGCACCGCCCTGGTCAAGGCCAACGTCCCCAACGACGATCAGAAGCTCTTCCCGGGCATGTTCGCCACCCTTGACCTCACCCTCCACCTTCGCGAGCAGTCCGTCGTCGTGCCCGAAGAAGCCGTGACCAAGCTCCTCGACGGCGGCTGGGCCCTCCTTTACGCCGTCACCGAGGATGACAAGGCCGACATGCGCCGGGTCCGGCTCGGCGTCCGCATGCCCGGCCTGGTCGAGGTCCTGGAAGGCCTCCACGAGGGTGACCGCGTCATCATCGAGGGCACCCAGAAGATCGGACCCGGCAGCCCCGTCCACGTCGCCGAAGCCCCCCCTGAAAACACACCCCAATCCCCACCCGGTGATCGCCCACGTTTGTAGTCCCGCCTTCAGGCGGCTCGGCGCGGGTGTGGACCCATTTGGTTCGCGCCACGCCGCGCAAAGACAGTACCCCCGAAGGGGGCTGGATAGGATTGAAACACCCAGTGCCACGGATATGCGAAGGCCCCTCACCCCAAACCCTCTCCCGGCGGGAGAGGGAGAATCGACTTCCGCGCGGAGAACGACTTCCGAACTGAACCCGTATCCTCCACGGGGCATGCTGCTCCCTCTCCCACCGGGAGAGGGGTGGGGTGAGGGGCCTTTGAATGCGTCGTGCAAGGTTGCGAGCGCTTCACTCCAACACGTGGCATCGGGACTTTCTTAAGAGGCGGAACGACGAACCTGACATGATCCTGCCGCGCATCAGCATCGAACGACCGGTCCTGGCCACCATGATGAGCCTCCTGCTCATCCTGTTCGGCGTGATCAGCCTCTCGCGCCTGCCGGTGCGCGAGCTGCCCGACATCGATCCCCCGATCGTCAGCGTCACCACCATCTACCCCGGTGCCAACGCCGCCGTCATCGAAACCGAGGTTACCGAACGCCTCGAGGAGGCGGTCAACAACATCGAGGGCATCAAGAGCCTCCGCAGCGAAAGCCGCGAGCAGGTCAGCAACATCACCATCGAGTTCGAACTCTCCCGCGACATCGACCTCGCCGCCCAGGATGTCCGCGACCGCGTGGCCAGCGTCCGCGAACAACTCCCCGAAACCATCGAGGAACCCATCGTCGCCAAGCAGGATGCCGACGCCAATGCCATCATGTGGATCGGCATCAACAGCGGCCGCTACAGCACCCTCGAACTCACCACCCTCGCTGAGAACCGCATCAAGAACCGCCTCCAGACCGTGCAGGGCGTCTCCCGCATCCGCATCGGCGGCGAAAAGCGCTTCGCCATCCGGCTCTGGCTCGACGCCGAGAAGATGGCCGCCCACCAGGTCACCGTGCTCGACGTCGAAACCGCCCTCCAGGAGCAGAACGTCGAGCTGCCCAGCGGCCGCGTCGAGAACTGGGAACGCGAGATGACCATCGAAACCCGCGGCCAGCTCAAGACCCCCGAGGAGTTCAACCGCCTCGTCATCCGCACCGACGGCACCCGCCTGATCCGCCTCCAGGACATCGGCCAGGCCCGCGAAGGCGTCGAGGACGAACGCACCATCGCCCGCCAGAACGGACGCCCCTGCGTCTTCCTCGGCATCATCAAGCAGTCCAAGGCCAACACCATCGCCGTCGCCGAGGGAATCAAGAGGGAGCTGGAGCGCATCCGCGACGAATTGCCCGACGGGATCGCCATCGACATCAACTACGACGAGTCGGTCTATGTCCAGAAGGCCATCCACGAGGTCTGGATCACGCTCGGCATCGCCTTTGGCCTGGTGGTCCTCGTCGTGTTCGTCTTCCTCCGCAGCTTCCGCTCCACGCTCGTGCCGGCCGTCGCCATCCCGGTCTCCATCATCGCCACCTTCTTTGTCCTCTACCTGTTCAACTACTCCATCAACCTGCTCAGCATGCTGGCCCTCGTGCTCGCCATCGGCATCGTCGTCGATGACGCCATCATCGTGCTCGAGAACATCTACCGCCATATCGAGCGCGGGGAGACCCCCATGCACGCCGCCCACCGGGGCATGCAGGAGATCAGCTTCGCCGTCATCGCCACCACCGTCGCCCTCGTGGCCGTCTTCGTGCCCCTCGCCTTCCAGCAAACCACCACCGGCCGGCTCTTCATCGAGTTCGCCGTCGCCGTCGGCGGCTCCGTCATCATCTCCTCCTTTGTCGCCCTCTCCCTCTCGCCCATGATCGCCTCCCGCCTGCTCCGCCCCGTCAAGCCGGGCGGCAACGGCGGCATCCTCCGCTTTACCGAACGCGGCATCGACGCCCTGCAACGGCTCTACGGACGCCTGCTGGACTGGTCCCTCTCCCACCGGTTCCTCGTCATCCTGCTCGGCCTCGCCACCGCCGTCCTGACCGTTCTCACCTACCGCGCGTTGGAGGAGGAGTTCCTTCCGGACGAGGACAAGGGCCGCTTCCTCGCCTTCGTCATCGCCCCCGAGGGCGCCACCAGCGAATACACCGACCGTATGGTCCGCGAGGCGGAGGACATCCTCGATTCCACCCCCGAGATCCGCGTGTATGGCTCCATCACCGCCTTCTCCTTCGCCGGCCCCGGTCGCGCCAACCAGGCCATCATCTTCGCCGCCCTCAAGGATGAACGTGAACGCAACGTACGCGAGATCGTCAACGGCCCGGCCGGATTGCGGAACCGTTTCTTCGGCGAAATCGAGGGCGCCATCGCCATTCCCATCCTGCCCAAGGCCATCGGCCGCTCCTTCGAGTCACCCCTCCAGCTCGTCCTGCAGAACGATGACCTGGATGTCCTGGACGGCTACGCCCAGAAACTCGCCAACCGCCTCCGCCAAGAGGGCTTCCTCCTCGGCATCCAGTCCTCCTTCAAGTTCGACAAGCCCGAGCTGCAGATCGACGTGGACCGCGACCGCGCCGCCGCCCTCGGCATCTCCATCGAGGATGTCTCCCGCACGCTGCAGATTCTCTTCGGGGGCCTGGACCTGAGCCGGATCTTTCGCGGCGGCAAGGAGTATGACGTCATTGCCCAGCTCCAACGCACTTCGCGTCTCACCCCGCAGGACCTCGACCGCCTTTATGTCCGCAACCAGAAAGGCGAACTGGTCCAGCTTAACAACGTCATCCGCTTCAGCTCCGATTCCGCGCCCAACATTATCGAGCACTACAACCGTCTCCGCAGCGCCACCATTTCCGGGACGCCGGTGGGGATGCCGCTCGGCACGGCCATGAAGCGCGTCGAGGCCATCCTGCGCGAGGAGCTGCCGGAGTCGGTCCGCTTCGATTGGCGGGGGGAGTCGCGTGACCTGCTCGAAACCGGGACCGAGGCGCTCTGGTTCATCGTTGTTGCGCTGATCATCGTTTATATGGCCCTGGCCTCGCAGTTCGAGAGCCTGGTCCATCCCATCACCGTGATCCTTACGGTCCCGCTGGCGGCCTTTGGGGCCTGCGGCTCCCTCTGGCTGCTCAACGGCGCGTCGCAGGCCGGCTGGCTGCCGGAGCTGCCGGGCATGAACAGCAACCTCTTCAGCAAGATCGGGCTCATGCTGTTGATCGGGCTGGTGACGAAGAACGCCATTCTCCTGGTCGAGTTCGCCAATCAGCAGCGCGCCCAGGGGCTGGGTGCCCGCGAGGCCATGAGCCGGGCCGGCGTCATCCGTCTCCGCCCCATCCTCATGACGGCGATCTCCACCATGGCCGGCATTCTGCCTATCGCCATCGGGTTCGGCGCGGGCGCGGAGAGCCGCCGCCCCATGGGTGTGGCGGTGGTGGGCGGCATGCTCACGAGCACGTTTCTCACGCTCTTCATCATCCCTGTGGTCTATACCGTGTTCAGCGATCTCGGCGACTGGCGCCGCCGCCGCAAAGGCTGAGGTCCGACCCACCTCCGAAATCCCAACCCCCTCCCCCCCAACCCCCTGTATCGCCCAAGGTGCCGTACGGCCCCAGAATCGTACACGACAACGTGTACGGAATTCGTGCCGTACGGACCTTTAAACGTACACGTTGATGTGTACGATTTTCGGGCCGTACGGACCTTGGGGTCGGGGGGGATTGCGTTTTTGACTTTGAATTTGAAGGCGATTTCCGATTGGTTGCGGGGCGTTGATTCAGTCTATGCAACCTCACTCCGGTCCCCAACGCATGCGCGAACTGCTCGCCCGCCCAGGCATCATCCCCAGCCTCGGGGTACACGACGTGTTCTCCGCCCTCATCGTCGAACAGGCGGGCTTTGAGACCGTCTTCCTCGGCGGCTTCGGCACCAGTGCTTCCCTGCTCGGCCTTCCCGATCTCAACTTCATTTCCGCCTCCGAAATGGCCGACGCCGTCCGGCGCACCGCCTCGCGCATTCGCATCCCCGTCATTGCCGACGGCGACACCGGACACGGCGACCTGCACAACGTCCGGCGCACCGTCGAGTTGTTCGAGTCGGCCGGGGCGGCCGGCATCCTGATCGAGGACCAGGTCATGCCCAAACGGTGCGGGCATTTCGCCGACAAACAGGTCATCCCCACCGCCGACATGGTGCTCAAGATCCGCGCCGCCGTGGCCGCGCGCAGCCACCCCGACTTCCTCATCTTTGCCCGCACCGACGCCCGACAGATGAACGGGCTCGACGACGCCATCGACCGCGTCAACCGCTGCGGCGACGCCGGGGCGGACATCGCCTTCATCGAGGCGCCGCAGTCGGTCGCGGAACTGGAGGAGATCCCCCGGCGCGTGCCCCATCCCCTCTTCGCCAACATGCTGACGGGCGGTGTCACCCCCATCCTTACGGTGCGCGAGTTGGAACAGCTCGGCTACAAGATCGTCGTCTGCCCGATCGAATCGATCCTTGTCTGCGCCCGGGCCATGCGCGACCTCTGCGAGGCATGGAAGACGAAGGGCCGCGTCGATGATGTGGCCGCCGCGGCCATGAGCTTCGACGAGGTGAAACAGTTGCTTGGCGTCGATCGGTTCCTTAAGCTGCGCGCGACGTTGGAACGCTGACGCCCGCATGCCGCCCCTGCTCCGTCCTTACTTCGCCTACGGCTCGAACATGTGCCTCGATCAGATGGCGTTTCGATGCCCTGGCGCGCTCACCATCGGCGTGGCCCGCCTGTGCCAGTTCCGGTTTCTCATCAACGGCCGCGGCTACGCCTCCATTCAGCCCGATCCGGAACGCACCGTCTTTGGTCTGCTCTGGCACATTTCTCCGACCGACGAGGCGACGCTGGACGAGTATGAGGATTACCCGCGCGGCCTGTATGGAAAGCTGGAGGTCACCCTGGAGATGATGAATGACGGGCGCGTGGAAGCGGCCATGACCTACATCGCCGCCAACCGCACCCCCGGCAAACCGCGTTCACCCTACCTCGAAGGCATCCTGCGCGCCGCGGACCGGCATTTGTTTCCCGACGCCTACCGGCTGGAACTGGCCTCCTGGAAGGGGACGTAGCCATCGCCAAGTGCGGGACCGTCGGGGTATCGGTTCATGGGTTGCCTTTCATTCCCAGCGCGTTTGGACGCGAAAATGGACTATGCGCCACGTGCAGCCCGGACCGGCTAAAGCCGGGACTACAAACGTGGCTGACTCCGTTTGTAGTTCCGTCTCTTAAGAAACTCCTCGTGGAACTTGTTGGAGTTAAGGGCTCGCCATCTTGCACGAAGGATTCAAGGGCCCCTCACCCCAGCCCTCTCCCGGCGGGAGAGGGAAAACCGTCTTCCGGGTGGAGAAAGGCCTCCGATCTGAACCCGTCTTCTCCACAGGGCTTGCGGCTCCCTCTCCCGCCGGGAGAGGGCTGGGGTGAGGGGCCTTCGCCTATCCGTGGCACTTGGTGTTTCATTCCCAACTAGCCCCCTTCGGGGGTCCGTGCTTTAGGCGGTCCGGAGCCCGGTCGGTTCAGTGTCGAATCTGCCCCTTGTCATCGAACGACAGCTCGAACGGCGGCCCGGTGATCTCCAGGCGCTCGTCCGCTTCGATCTCTTCCCGGTAAGCCTCCGACGCGGCGAGGTGTTCCAGCGTGAGGGTGTCCTGGATGTGAAGGATGCGCGCCTGCCGGGTGTCCTCCATCGCCAGCGTGTCCAGCGCCTGGTCCAGCACGTCGCGGTCGGTGTCGAAGTGGATCGGGATCTTCACCCCCTGCACGGTCATGGCGGTGAGGGTGTTCAAGGTGGTGATGCCCAGGTCAATGCTGTTGACCAGCCGCGTGGTGGTGAAGTCGGCCATCCCGATCCCGGTCCCGTTGCCGTGCGATTCCCGGGTCAACTCGCGCACAAAAAGGCGGCGAATGGCGGGCTTGTCCGCGTCGCGGTCCTTGAGCAGCGAGGAATAGCCGTGCACGCTGCGGCCGATGACGTTCGGGTCCATCCCGGATCCGCTGATGTTCTTGCCCATCCGATCGATGATGAGAATGTCGGCGCCCGGGAACGGCAGGCGTGGCATGAGACGCGCCGCCTCCTGGAAGAGGCGCTCCTCGCCCGACACGAATTGGTCCGGCGCCAGGACCTCGATGCGCGCCGGCTGATGGGCGTGGTCTTCGAGGAGGGCCACGCCGAGGAGGATGGGGGCTTGGTCAAGGATGACGCGCGACACGGTGCGGATCATGTGCTCGAACCCGATGCGGTTCGACGCGCGGTGAAAGGCCGAGGCCCCTTCGCGCTTGCCCAACCCCACCACCATCATCTTGAGCAGGCCGCTGCCGAGTGTGCCTTTGAAATCGGTGTGGGGCTTGACGCGGTTCACGACCACGATGCCGTCGGCGTCGAGCGCGGCGGCGCTGAAGCGAACGGGCATGTTGTCTTCCGTGGTTCCGATGAGGCGCGTCTCCATCGAGGGATTGAGAGGCACGCCGAGGTTGGCCTCGCTGATGCCATACTCGCCGAGCAACTCGACCTGGCCCTCGGCCGTGGCGCCGCCGTGGCTGCCCATGGCGGGCACAATGAAAGGGTTGGCGCCGGCCTGCTTCAGCTCATCAACCACGGCCCGCACGATCTCCTCCAGGCGCGTGATGCCGCGGCTGCCGACGGCCACGGCCACCCGCATGCCTGGAAGTACGGGAGACCTCTTGGCCACGGAGGCGATGCCTGCCCGGATTGCGGCGGCAATGTCGAGAGGCGGCGTGGCGGCAAAGCGCTGCCGAATGGGAAGGAAACGGGGCAAAGGATGTCCATGCCAAGGCATGGGCGGGAGGATAGGAGGTTCCGGGGGGAAAGTAAATCGGCGCTCCGCACCTCGAGACGGATGCGTGGGGCTAACGAACCTTGTCACTTCCGTGGTCCCGAGGATCCGGACCGCCTAAAGCCGGAACCCGTCACGGCGAGCTGGATAAGGAAGAAACACCAAGGACCACAACTGTGCGATGGCCCCTCACCCCAACCCTCTCCCGGGGGAGAGGGAGCAGCATGCCCGGTGGAGGGTAAGGGTTCAGATCGAACGTCTTTCTCCGCGCGGAAGCCGATCCTCCCTCTCCCCCCGGAGAGGGTTGGGGTGAGGGGCCTTTGAATTCGTCGTGCAAGATTGCATGCCCGTAACTCCAACACGTTTCACAAGGAGTTTCTTAAGAGGCGGAACGACAAACGGAGGCAGCCACGTTTGTAGTTCCGCCTTCAGGCGGTCCGGGGTTCAACGCTCAATGGGGGTGGTGACTGCCTCGACGCAGCGGGGGCAGAGGGTGGGATGCTCGGTGTGCCGGCCGACCTCGGGTTCCCAATGCCAGCAGCGCTCGCATTTCTGTCCCCCGGCACGTGACACCTCGACGCGGACCGGGTCGGCGTCTGCGCCCTGCACGACCAGGTTGAGGGCGGAGACGTTGAGCAGTTCGCGCAGGGTGTCGCGCTGGTCCTGGACGGCGCCGAGCGTGGCGGCCGGGCCGGTCAGGGTGATCCGGGCTTCCAGCGCCTTTCCGATGGTCTTGTTCTGCCGGACCTTTTCCAATTCGGGCAAGGCGAGTTCGCGAAGCTCGAAGAGGCGCCGCCAGAGGGACTGCTCGTCGTCCGGCCGTTCCATGGGTTCGGGTTGCCAGTCGAGCATGTGGACCGATTCCAGGTCGCGATGCGGGACGAATTCCCAGGCTTCGTCAGCGGTGAAGACGAGGATGGGCGCGAGCATGCGCGAGAGCCGATGGAACAGGCGAAACAGCGCCGTCTGGGTGGAGCGTCGCCGCGGCGAAGCGGCCGGGTCGGTGTAAAGGCGGTCCTTGACCAGGTCGTGGTAGATGGCGGAGAGCTCGACGGCGGCGAACTGGCTGATCTTTTGATAGACCAGATGAAACTCGAACGCGTCGTAGGCGGCCATCACCTGGCGTTCCACATCGCCGCAGACGGAGAGGATCCAGCGGTCGAGCCCGGTCAACTGATCCTCCGGCACGCCATGCGCGGCGGGGTCGAAGTCGTAGAGGTTGGAAAGCTGATAGCGCAGCGTGTTGCGCAGGAGCCGGTAGGACTCGGCCACGGTGCGGATGCGTTCCTCGCTGACGATGATGTCGTTGCGGAAATCCTGGGAGGCGACCCAGAGGCGGAGGATGTCGGCGCCCCATTTGCCGACGTAAGTTTCGGAGGTCTGGGGTTTCTCGTAGGTGGCGGATTTGCTCTTGGAGATCTTCTGTTTGTCGGCATCGACCATGAAGCCATGGGTGAGCACGGTGCGGTAGGGGGGCGACCCGTTGCCGGCGAGGGAGAGCAGGAGGGAGGACTGGAACCAGCCCCGGTGCTGGTCGCTGCCTTCCAGGTAGATGTCGGCCTGCCACGGCAGTTTGGAATCGCGACCTTCCGCAGGCTTCGATCCTTGCAAGAGCTCGGGATGCCGCATGAGGACCGCGCGCGAGGAGGAGCCGGAATCGATCCACACATCGAGAGTGTCCTGCGACTTGCCAACCGGTTCGGGACCGGACCAGCCCTCGGGCCGGAGGAGGGACCAGAGTTCGGCGGCGGATTTCTCGAACCAGACATTGGAACCGTGCTGTTCGACAAGATCGGCGGCCTTGCGGACGATGCCTGCGTCCAGGACGGGAGTGCGGTCCGCGGTGTAGAAGGCGGGGATGGGCACGCCCCAGGAGCGCTGGCGCGAGATGCACCAGTCGGGACGCGAGGAGACGGCGCCCTCGATGCGGTTGCGGCCCCAGTCGGGCACCCAATGAACATCATGGATCGCCTGGAGGGCGCGTTGGCGGAAGGATTCGTGGTCGATGCGGATGAACCACTGGTCCATGGCGCGGAAGATGACCGGCGTCTTGCTGCGCCAGCAATGAGGGTAGCTGTGGTGGTAGTTCTGCTGGTGGCAAAGCGCGTTGCGCACGCGCAACTCGTGGAGGACGGCGCGGTTGGCGTCGCTTTCCCCGTGCTTCTCCAGGATCGCCTTGCCGAGCATCGACTCGGGCATCTGTTGGTCGGCGGGCAGGTCGGCGGTATGCGTCAGGCACCCGTCATCATCGACCGGCGAATAGATGGGCAGGCCGTGCTCGAGCCCGAGCTGATAGTCGTCCATGCCGTGCCCCGGGGCGATGTGGACGAAGCCGGTGCCGGTCTCCTTGGTGACGAACGAGTCGCCGGGGTGGAGGCGGCCGGTGCGGTTGCAGAAGGGGTGCCGGTATTCGATGTCGGCAAGGATGCCGCCGTCGAGGCTGCGGATGATCTCGTAGGGGAGCCAGCCGCAGGTCTTGGCGATCGAAGGCAGGAGCATGGTGGAGACGATGTAGGCCTCCTGGCCGACGCGCACGAGCGAGTAGGAGAACTTGGAATGGTAGGCCACCGCGAGGTTGGCGGGCAGCGTCCAGGGGGTGGTGGTCCAGATGATGATGAACATCCCCTCCTGGCCGACGACCGGGAACTTGACATACACGCTCTGGCTGACGTGGTCCTGGTATTCGACCTCGGCCTCGGCGAGGGCGGTGCGGCAGGGGATGCTCCAATACACGGGTTTCTTGCCGCGATAGACGAAGCCCTTCTCGACGATGTCGGCGAAGAGGCGCAGTTCGTCGGCCTCATATTCCTTGTTCAGGGTGAGGTAGGGATGGTCCCAGTCGCCCAGCACGCCCAGGCGGCGGAACTGGGTTCGCTGCAGGTCGATGTATTTGCGGGCATAGGCCTCGCAGGCGGTGCGAATGGTGGCGGGCGAGGCGTCGGTCTCGCCCTTCTTGCGCATTTCCTGGGAGACCTTGAATTCGATGGGCAACCCGTGGCAGTCCCAGCCTGGCACGTAGGGGACGCTGTAGCCGCGGAGGGTTTTGTACTTGAGGATGAAATCCTTGAGGATCTTGTTGAGTGCGTTGCCGACATGCACGTCGCCGTTGGCGAAGGGGGGGCCGTCGTGGAGGACGAACTTGGGGGCGCCGGCGCGCCGGGCCTGGATGCGGTCATAGAGGCCGGCCTTGTCCCATTGCGCGAGCCGCTGGGGTTCGCGCGAGACCAGGTCGGCCTTCATGGGAAAGCCGGTTTTCGGGAGGTTGAGCGTGTCTTTGTAATCCATGATCTGCCCTTGCGCCAAAGCGGCTCAAGCTAGCAATGCGCGGTGTGGGAGGCAAGGCCTCAGGCGCCTTCCGCAAACCGGGGCTTCATCTCGCAGGCCGGGTCGGGTAGAACGTCCGGCATGGATGTGTGCTTCCTCCTGGGCCCGGCGGGCAGCGGCAAAACCTGGCGCTGCCTGGAGTCGATCCGCGCGCGGCTGCAGTCCGCGCCCGAGGGGGCTCCCCTCATCCTGCTCGCGCCCAAGCAGGCCACCTTCCAGCTCGAACGCCAGCTTCTCGCCGATCCCACCCTGGCGGGCTACAGCCGGCTGCGGATTCTCTCCTTCGAGCGCTTGGCGGAATATGTCTTCGACCAACTCGGTGTGACGCCGCCCTCGCAGCTCAATGAAGAGGGGCGGGTGATGATGCTGCGGGCGTTGCTGGGCGAGCATCGTCCGGCGTTGCACGTCTTTCGCGCCAGCGCGCGCCTGCCCGGCTTTGCCCGGCAGTTGAGCCAGGTGCTGCGCGAGCTGCGGCAAAACCGGATGGGCCCGGGGCAGTTGGAGCAGCTTGCGGAAAAGGTGGGGCCGGCGCATCGGCTGGATGAGAAGCTGCGCGACCTGGCGCTGCTGTTGCGCGCCTACGCTGACCGTGTCAAGGCGCAGGGATTGCAGGATGGCGAAAGCCTGCTCGACCTGGCGGCGACGCTTCTCCGGTCCGGGGCCGGACTCAACCAGCCGCCGCCGCGCTTTCCGGTCGAGGCCCTGTGGATGGATGGGTTTGCCCAGATGACACCGCAGGAGCGGCACCTTCTCCTCGCGCTGCTTCCCCATTGCCAGGAAGCCACGCTGGCCTTTTGCCTCGACGCCGAACCCCGGTCCGAACCGGCGTGGTATTCGCCCTGGACGATGCTGGCGCAGACTTACCGCCAATGCCGCCAGGAGGTCGAGGGTCTGGAGGCGCTGGGCGTGCGGACGAAGGTGGAAGTCCTGCCGCGCCGCGCCGCCAACGGTCGATTTGCCTCGAGTCCGGCGCTGCAGCATCTGGAACGCTGGTGGAACCAGCCGCGAGCCATGCTGGCCACATCCGAAGGGCCCGCGCCGATCCGCGTGCTCGAATGCGCCCATCCCGAGCAGGAACTGGTGGCGGTCGCGCGGGAGATCCGCCGCTTCGTCCGCGACGGCGGACGCTACCGCGACGTCGCGGTGCTGGTGCGGCAATTGGAGACCTACCATGACGTCGCCCGCCGGGTGTTGTCCCGTTATGACATTCCCTACTTCCTCGACCGCCGCGAGCGGGTGGCGCATCACCCGCTGGCGGAGCTGACCCGCTGCGCGCTGCGCACCCTGGCCTTTCATTGGCGGCACGACGATTGGTTTGGCGCGTTGAAGTCCGGTCTGGTCCGCGTCTCGGACTCGCGCCTGGACTGGCTGGAAAACGAGGCGTTGGAACACGGCTGGGAGGGAGGCGCCTGGCACCGAGACCTGGTCATCCGGAGACGAAGCAAGACACCCGAGATGGAGGAGGCGCTCAACCAGCTTCGGCGCGAGCTGATCGAGCCGTTCCAGGGATTGCAGCGGCGCGCGGGTGAGACGCCCACGGGACGCCAGCTCAGCGAGGCGCTGCGCCGGTTCTGGGAGGACCTCAAGGCGGGTCGCACGCTGGAACGATGGAGCCAGCCGGCGGACGGCGAGGGCGCGGAGGCGCATCACGCCGCGCACGGGACGGTCTGGGACCAGATGCAGGCGTGGCTCGACAACCTGGCGCTGGCCTTTCCGGAGCAGACACTCTCGATGCCGGATTGGCTGCCCATCCTGGAGGCGGGGCTGGAAGGGCTGACGGTGGGCGTGATTCCCCCGGTCCTGGACCAGGTGCTGGTCGGCGCCATCGATCGTTCCCGCAATCCCGACCTGAAGCAGGTGTTTGTGCTGGGGTTGAACGAGTCGGTGTTCCCGGCCGCGCCACCCTCACCGCTTCTGCTGACGGAACGCGATCGTGATCGGCTGGAGGAAGCCGGCCGCCCCCTGGGCCCGACGTCGCGGCATCAGCTCGGGCACGAGCGATTCTACGGATACATCGCCTGCACGCGCGCGCGGGAGCGGTTGGTCTGCACCTATGCGCGTCAGGACGCCCACGGCCAGGTGCTCAACCCCTCCGGGTTCATCCGTCATCTGCAGCGACTGTTTCCCTGGCTGACACCCGAGGCCTTTGCCGGTGCGCGTCGGTTGTCCGAGGTGGAACATGCGTGCGAAATGGTCGGCCCCATCCTGCAGCACCGGGCGCAGCCGCATGAGCGTCCCGATCCCGCGCTTGACCAGATCAGCGGCCTGCCGCTGTTTCGTCCGTTGCTGGAACGCCTGCGCCACCTGCATCCGGCCAACCAGGAGGTCCGGCTCGAACCCGCGCTGGCCGGCGACCTTTATGGACCGGTGCTTCGCACTTCGGTGAGCCGGTTGGAACGATTCGGGCATTGTCCATTCCGGCACTTCGTGGACTCGGGACTGCGGGTCGAGGAGCGGAAGCGGTTCGAACTGGACGTGCGCCAGCAGGGCAGCTTCATGCACGAGGTGCTGAAGGTGTTCCACGAGGAGCTGGAGGGGGAGGAGCGGAAGTGGCGGGACCTGACGCCGGAAGAGGGAGCGCGCCGGATCGGACGCATCTGCGACGCGCTGACACCGCAATTCGAGCATGGTCTCCTGGAGGCGCGCGGGCATCACCGTTTCCTGGCCGCGCATTTCAAGGCCTCGCTGCAGCAGTTCATCCAGGTGGTGCTGGGATGGATGGCGCAGTATGAGTTCGACCCGGTCCAGGTGGAGCTGGGATTTGGCGGCGAGGGGGATCCGTTGCCCGCCTGGGAACTGGAACTGGAAGGGGGCCGGCGCCTGGCTCTGCGCGGGCGCATGGACCGTGTGGATGTGTGGCCCGATCCGTCCGGGAACGCGCTCTGGTGCGTGGTGATGGATTACAAGTCGGGGAGTCGCAAGCCGGATCGCCTGCACATGGAGCACGGACTGGAGCTGCAGTTGACGGCTTACCTGAACGTCCTGCACCAGTTGCCCGAGGCCGCGGCGTTGCTGGGAGCGGCGGCGCTGGAACCGGCCGGCGTGTTTTACGTCGGGCTCCGCCCCAACTGGGAGCGTGGCAAGACGCGGTCGGCGGTGGTGGGCAGTGCGGAGACGAGCCTGAAGGATGCCTACCAGCACCAGGGATTGTTCGACCTCGCGCTGCGTCCGCACCTGGACAACCGCCCCGGGGCGGCATCGGGCGATCAGTTTGCCTATCGACTGACCAAGGATGGGCTTCCTTACGCCAACACGTTTGGCTGCCTGGGCTCGGAAACATTTCGCGACCTGCTGGACATGCAGACCACCACGCTGCGCCGGTTCGGCATCCGCATCTACGAGGGGGACGTGGCCATCGATCCGTGGAAGAAGGGGGAGAAGAGCGCCTGCACCCATTGCGACCTGGCATCGGTGTGCCGCATCGATCCCTGGACGCACGCTTATCGTCAGCTCGCACCTCTGGAGCCCCGGACCGTTGCGAAGCCCAAGAAGGCGGCCGCCAAGCGTGGGCGCGGGAAGAAAGCCGGGGGAGGCGAGGGCACATGACGATGACGGCCGCGCAACTGGAAGCCATCGCCTCCCGGGGCGACACCCTGGTCATGGCCGGAGCCGGGACGGGCAAGACGCGCACCCTGGTGCGGCGCTGCCTGGACCGCCTGCTGCAAGGCGATCCTCCGCTCGCCCTTGATCAGATGCTGCTGGTCACGTTCACCGAGGCGGCCGCCGCGGAGATTCGTCAGCGCATTCGCAACGCGCTGGAGGAGGAGCTGGAAGGGGCGCTGCGGAAGGGGGACAGCGGCGAGGCGGTGCAATCGCATCTCGCCGCGCTCGACACCGCGCCCATCGGCACGCTGCACAGCTTTTGCCTGAGGTTGATCCGCCAGCATTTCCATGAACTGGGCATCGACCCGCAGGTGTCGGTGCTGGCCGAGGAGGCGTCCGCCCTTCTGGCCGACGAGGTGTTGGATGCCCTCTTCGAGGCTCGATACGGGGACGAGTCCGCCGACGCGGAACGGTTCCGCACCTTCCTGAGTGAGTATGCCCGTGGTCGCGAGGAGAGCTTGAAGCGGTTGCTCCTTGATCTCCATGGGTATGCCCAGACCCGCCCGGATCCGGAAGGCTGGTTCCGGCGCCAGTCGGAGATGGCTTCCGATCCGGAACCGGGACAATGGCGTGCCCAGTTGGTCGTGGCCCTTGAGGACTGGCGCCGCAGGTGGCTGGAGGTGTGGTCCCATGAACCGGCGGACAACCCCTGGGGGGACCGGATGGTGGCGGCATTGCGCGACGCGGAGCGCGGACCGGAAGAGGCCGCCCCGGGAACGACCCGGTCACGCGAGGACATGGCGGATTGCTACGCGGCGCTGGAGGCTTTGGTGCGCCGGATTGGCGAGATTGACCAGGACAGGTCTGTCAAAGGATGCGTCGGGACGTTTCGCAAGCCGCTGGAGGAATTCTATACGCAGAAGGAGTTCCTGGCCACGTTTTGTCCGGAGCCGGGCGGAGCGGAACCGTTGGCCCAGGATTGGAGCTGGGTGCGCGAACCACTGGCGACGCTGGTGGAGTTGGCGGAGGCGTTTGGCCGGGACTACGCGGTGGTCAAGCGCGACCGGGGCGTGGTGGACTTTCACGACCTTGAACAGTTCGCGCTGCGTTTGCTCTGGGACGCCGGCCGGGGGGAGCCCACCGAGCTGGCCCGCGAGTGGAGGCGCCGGCTCGAGCTGGTGTTCGTGGATGAATACCAGGACATCAACGAGGCGCAGGACACGCTCATTCGCGCGCTCAGCCGGGACGGAGCCGAGTCCAACCGGTTCCTGGTCGGCGACGTGAAGCAGAGCATCTACCGGTTTCGCCAGGCGGAACCGCGCATCTTCCAGCGCTACGCCGAGCAATGGGATGGCCGCGGGCCGGGGCGGACGGTGTTCCTGAGCGAGAATTTCAGGAGCCGGGAAGGACTGCTGGACTTCTTCAATCCCCTCTTTGCCGCGATGATGAGGCGTCCGGTCGGCGGGGTGACCTATGGCGCGGAGGCGGTCCTGTGCTTTGGCAACCGCGAGGAGCGGGCTGGGCTTGCCCGCCTGGAAGGACAGGACCCGGTGGTGGAGGTGCACCTGCGGGTGGAGGAAAAGGGCGGCCCGGAACCTGAATCAGAGGAGGCGCCACAAGGCGGGGCATTGGCCGAGGCGACGAAGGTGGAGCGGGAGGCGCGCATGGTGGCGCAACGCCTGCGTGAGCTGAAGGATGCCGGCGCGGAGGTCTGGGACGGGGAGCTGGGTGCGATGCGGCGGGCGACATGGAGCGACATGGTGGTTTTGTTGCGCGCTCCGGGATCGCGCGTGGAGGCGTATGCGAAGGAGTTTGCCGCCGCGGGCGTGCCGATGCACGCGAAGCGCACCGGGTTTTATGACAGCATCGAGGTCCAGGACCTGATCCATGTCCTCGAGCTGCTTGACAATCCGCTGCAGGATCTCGCCGTCGTGGCGGTGCTGCGCTCGCCGCTGGGAGGGTTCACGCTCGACGAGCTGGCCCGCCTGCGCCTGGTCCGGCGTCGCGGGCCGTTCTGGAAAGCCCTCACTACGTTTCATCGACGCTACTCCACCGACGCTGGCGAATGGGCCGAGGAGGAGGCTGATGCCGGTGCCGCGGAAGATCCCCTGGCCCGGACCCCGGAGCACGACCGGCTGCACGAGAAGGCCGATGCGTTTCTCGGACGATACCGGCGCTGGCGCGACCAGGGCCGGTATCTGTCGCTCACCCAGCGGCTGGAGATGGTGCTGGAGGAAACCTCCTACCGGGACTGGCTCCTCACCCAACCGCGCGGGGAGCAACGCCAGGCCAACGTGTCGCGACTGCTGACCTTGGCCAAGGAGTTCGATGCCATGCACGCGCAGGGACTGCACCGATTCCTGCGCATGCTCGAGGCGCAGAAGCGCGCGGCCGGAGACCGGGAACCGGCCCGGATGGATGCCGGGGAGTCGGTGCGCCTCATGAGCATCCATCAAAGCAAGGGACTGGAGTTTCCGATCGTGGTGGCCGCGGACCTCGACCACAAGTTCAACCTGAACGAGGAGCGCGGCGGCATGGTGCTGGATGAAGAGCTGGGTCTGTGTCCGGTGATTCACTGGCCCGAGACCGGCCAGCCTTATCCGAGTCTTCCCTTGTGGATGTCCAAGCAGCGTCAGCGCAGCGAGGCATTGGGGGAGGAGCTGAGGATTCTTTACGTGGCCATGACGCGGGCGCAGGACCACCTGATCCTGGCCGGCACGGCCAAGGCCAAGGAGCTGGAGGAGACCTGGCCGGAGCAGGCGTCGCCGACCCCTTCGGACCGGCAACTGCTCAAGTCGGGCAGTGTGCTGGGGTGGTTGGGGCCCTGGCTTTGCGCGCAGGAGCCAGGGTGGACCGGGCAGGAAGCCGGCCAGGCCGGTTTGTGGTCGTGGCAACTGCATCGGGAGCTGGAGTCGCGCGTGGCACCCGTCGCGGAAGCGCCGGTGGCGGACGCGCCTGGTTTGGAGGAAGTGGAGGCTGCCTGCGGCCGTCTGGTGTGGGAGTATTCCCACGACTTCGCCACGTTGGCCGTGGCGAAGTCGTCCGTTTCGGCGCTGCGCCGTGCCTGGTCGGAACAGGACGAGGAAGCCAGCCCTGCCGCCTACACGCGCGCCGGGCGATTCGAGACCTCCGGCCCCCGGCAAGGCGGCTTTGCGGCGGCGGAGATTGGATCGTTGCATCATCGTTTCCTGCAATGGGTGGACCTGGGCCTCACCGGCGACGACCTGGAGTTGGAGGTGCGGCGCCTGACGGAAGCGGGGCGCTTTACGGCGGAAGAGGCGGCGGTGTTGGATGTGGCTGCGCTCGAGCGGTTCTGGCGGTCGGAAGTGGGCGCCGCCATCCGAAGCCGCGCCGTGCATGTCAGCCGGGAATGGCCGTTCACCTGCCGGGTCACGGCGGAAGATCTGGCCGGGCTGGGTGCCGCCGCGTTGGACGGCGTGCCGGAAGGCGAGTTTGTGGTGGTCCAGGGCGTGGCCGACCTGGTGGTGGTGCTTCCGGAGGAGGCCTGGCTCCTGGACTTCAAGACCGACCATTTCAAGGAGGATGCGCTGGACGAAAAGGTGGCGCAGTATCGTCCGCAACTCCAACTCTACGCCTTGGCCTTAAGCAGGATTCTGCAGAGGCCGGTCACGCGTCGCTGGCTCCACTTCCTCTCCCTGGGCCGGACCGCGGAAGTGGTTTGAGGGACCACGAAAAGGGGGTGGGGAACTGCGAAAAGGCGGAACCAGGAAAAGGCGGGACCACGAAACACACGAAACACACGAAAGGGGAGATCTCTCCTTTCGTGTGTTTCGTGGTTCTCACCCCTTCGTGGTCAGACCCAGCGGGGTTCCCAGCCTTTGCGGTAGGAGCGCCCGACGAAGGTGTTGGCCTCCTTCACGTTGGTGAACGTGAGCTGGGCGCTGTTCCATTCCAGGGTCTGTTTGGGGAAGCGCGTGGCCAGGCTGCCGAGCAGGACGGTTTCGGTGAGGGGCCCGGCGTAGTCGAAGTTGGCGGAGGTGGCACCGTGGCCGAGGCAGGCATTGACGAACTGTTCCCAATGATTGGCGCCGCTGATCTCGGGCATCTGGTAGTCGGCGAAGTCGGCCTTGGGGAACAGGGAGGGGCGATCGACATGGGGCAGCAACATGACGCCCTTGGTCCCGATGAAGACGGAGCCTTGCCCGGGGAGTTCCTGGCCTTCGAGCAGCGCCGCGACGGACTGGGGCGGCCGCCGGTCACCGTCGTACCAGGTCACGCGGATGGTGTCGCTTTCGGTGTGCGGGGTGCCGGGAAAGAGGTAATGGATGACGGCGTTGATGGCCCAGCTATCGGCGCCGGGGGCGGGGCCTTCGGAGCGGACGGAGACCGGGGCGGTCAGGGCGAGGGCGTTGAAGACGGGGTCATAGATGTGGCAACCCATGTCGCCGAAGGTGCCGGTGCCGGTGATGGCGTTGAGGTCGGCTCCCGCCATGCCGGACGCGCCGAAGCTGGCGTGGCGCAACATGCCGTTGGCGGAGGCGGCGCCGAGGCGGCTCACGAAAGGAAAGGCAAGGACCGCCGCTCCGGTGTGTTGGAGGAAGGAGCGACGGGAAAGACGATGGCTCGAGCTGTGCATGGGGTGGTTTGTATCAGCGTCCTGGGGGGGAGTTGACGACCTATAGGACCTAAATCTGCATGGGCATGGGCATGGGCATGGGCGTGGGCTCAGAGGCCGACGACATGGCCGAAGCGCTGGCGGAAGGCCTCGGGCTTGAGGTTGACCACGGCGGCCAGCTTGGCGAGGGACTCCGGATCCTCGAAGTCATTCCGGTCCAGGCGGATCATGTAGCGCCGCGCGCATTCGTAGGCTTCGCCATCGATGTTGACGCGGCGGATGCGCATGCGGCCGGTGGCGGGATCGATCATGTCGCCAAAGGGCAGCGGCCTCATGCCCCCCTCGACGAAGCTGATCACGGCGCCGGTGGACTTGGAGGCCTCGGAGCGGAGAAACTTGACGGCGCCGTAGCCGAGGTCGCGCGTGTATTCGGCATCGAACGGGATCGGATCCGCGCAGCGAAGTTCGTAACCGAGATCCTTGTCGATCAAGGTCATGTTGATGCCGAATTCCTTGAGGCGCAGGGTGAGGAAATCCTTGATCATGCGGCCGAAATCAATCTCGCCAAGACGCAGGTGGCCGTGATCGTCGCGAACCACGGTGCCATAGGTGCCGATGCGGACCGCTTCAATGAGGGAATCCTGATCCGCGGACTCGATGAGGCCTTCGGCGAGGATGGCGACCCCGTAGGGGATGCCGGCGGCGCGGCGCTTGATGATGGCGCCAAGGAGGATGTCGCAGAGCTGGTCGAGCTTGACCTTGTTGCCGCGGAACTCCTCGGGGATGACGGTGAGGGTGGCGGCGCCCGCCTTGCCGATGCCCAGGGCGAGATGGCCGGCGGCGCGGCCCATGGAGACGATGATGTACCAGCGGGAGGTGGTCTTGGCGTCCTCGGCAAGGTTGCGGAGGATAAACACCCCGTGGTGCCGGGCCGTCTCGAACCCGAAGGTGGGGGCGGAGCCGGGGAGGGTCAGGTCGTTGTCGATGGTCTTGGGAACATGGGCGACGCGGATGCGTCCCTCGGCGCGGCGATAGACCTGGGAGGCGGAATAGGCGGTGTCGTCGCCGCCGATGCTGACAAGGTAGTTGATGCCAAGTTCGCTGAAGACCTTGAGCACGTTGTTCATCTGCTCGTCGGACTTGGTCGGGTTGGTGCGGGCGGTGCCGAGGATGGAGCCGCCGCGCAGGTTGATGCCCTTGGCGGTCTCGATGGTCAGTTCGCGGATCTTGTCGGAGCGTCCTTCGGCGAGCCACTTGTAGCCGTCACGGAAGCCGACCACCTCGAGGCCGCAGTTGACGGCTTCTATGGTGGCGGCACTGATGACGCCATTGAGACCTGGGGCGGGGCCGCCGCCGACAAGGATGCCGAGTTTGCCGGTAAGAAATGTGGTGGACATGGTGCTGGGGAACGAACGCTGGATGGATCGGTGACGCAGGTGAATGAGTCTTAGCCCGGGAGAAGGTCGGCGACCAAGGATTTCTCCTCCTTCAGTTCATTGACGGAGGCCTCGACCTTGGCCTTGCTGAAGTCATTGAGGGTGAGGTCATGGACGATGCTCCAGCGATCCCCATCACTGTGGACGGGGAAGGAGGAGATGAGGCCCTCCTCGACGCCGTAGCTGCCGTCCGAACAGACACAAAGGCTGTTCCAGTCGCCACTCGGCGTGGGGTGGATGAGGGAGCGGACGCTCTCCACGATGGCATTGGCGGCGGAGGCGGCGGAGGAAGCGCCCCGCGCCTTGATGATGGCGGCGCCGCGCTGCTGGACGGTGGAGATGAACTCGCCCTGGAGCCAGTCCTTGTCGCGGATGGCCTCGGCGGCGGAGAGGCCGTCGATGCGGGCATTGTAGAAGTCGGGGTATTGGGTGGCGGAATGATTGCCCCAGATGGTCATGTTGGTGACCTCCTGGACCTCGACCCCGGCCTTGCGGGCGAGCTGGGACTTGGCCCGGTTCTCGTCCAGGCGCGTCATGGCGAAGAAGCGGTTGGAGGGGATCTCCTTTGCGTTGTTCATGGCGATGAGGCAATTGGTGTTGCAGGGGTTGCCGACCACGAGGACGCGGACATCGCTGGAGGCGTTGTTCTGGATGGCCTGACCCTGGCCGGTGAAGATCTTGCCGTTGATGCCCAGCAGGTCCTTGCGTTCCATGCCCTGCTTGCGCGGGACGCTGCCGACGAGGAGGGCCCAGTTGACGCTCTTGAAGCCTTCATCCAGGCTCGCGGTGGGCACGATGCCCTTGAGCAGCGGAAAGGCGCCGTCCTCCAGCTCCATGACCACGCCCTGCAGTGCGGGCAGGGCCGGTTCGATCTCCAGCAAGTGCAGGATGACGGGCTGGTCCGAGCCAAACATGCCGCCGGAGGCGATCCGGAAAAGTAGGGCATAACCGATCTGGCCGGCCGCGCCGGTCACTGCAACTCGAATGGGTGGTTTGCTCATGCGTATAAAATCCGGAGGGTGGACCAACCCGCAGGGGGATTCAAGAATGGAAGATGTCGTGAAATGTTCACCTGGACGACACCAATCCGTCAAAAATGCACGGCAGGTTGGGCCCGAGCCTGTCGGGACAGGATATTCCTTCCGGTGCAGGAACCTGCGCCGGGGATGCCCCGGGGACGCTCGAAGCTCCGTCCGGATTGTGAGATTGACCTCGAAACGATTGGCAAGGTTTGCTGGATCAGGGTCAGTATGGCCGGGCGCATGAGCCAACTAGACGACAAGATGGAAGCACTGAAAGAGCAGCTGGTGACCATGGCCAGCCACGCGGAGACCAGTGTGCACCAGGCGCTTAGAGCGCTCTTGCGGCGGGATGACGATTTGGCCCGGCGGACACGGGAGGAAGACACCCAGATTGATCGGCTGGAGGTTCAGATCGACGAGGCCGTGCATGATCTCCTGTCCACCCAAGTGCCGCAACTGGCCGTGCTGCGGCGGGTGACGACGGCCATGAAGATTGCCCATGACCTGGAACGGGTGGGCGACGAGGCCACCACGATTTCCCGACGTGTGATCGAACTGGGCCGGGAACCGCAGTTGCGGCAGGTGGAGATGATCCCGCGCATGGCCCAGATGGCCCTGGATCAGTTGAAGGAAGCCATCGACTGCTTCGTGGCGGGTGATTCAAGCCGCGCCCGGGAGCTGATTCCACGGGACCGGGCCCTGGATCAACTCAATCGGAACATGCTGGAGGAGCTTCGACGCCAGATGTCCGAGCAAGGCGAGTCCGTGCATCGCGCCCTGGCGCTGCTGGTCATTGCCCGCAGCCTCGAACGGATCGGGGATCACGCCGCCAACATCGCCGAGATGGTGGTGTACATGTGCGAAGGGCACGACATCCGACACGGGGGCGGGGAGAAACCGACCTCCCCCCAGGCGACGGGAGGCTGAGGACCACTTTCAAGTAGCAAGACCTATGAAACAGAAAATACTGGTGGTGGACGATGAGCCGGATGCGGTGGAGCTCATCGAGTTTAATCTGAAGGCCGCCGGCTACGACGTGACCACGGCGGCGGATGGCGAAGGAGCCCTGGCCAAGGCGCGTTCCGTCCTGCCCAACTTGATCGTCCTGGACCTCATGCTCCCGGAAGTGGACGGCCTGGAAGTGTGCAAGATCCTGCGGCGCGACCCCAAGACCTCGGGCATCCCGATCGTGATGCTCACGGCCAAGGCTGCCGAGATCGACCGCATCCTCGGCCTGGAACTGGGGGCGGACGACTACGTGACCAAGCCGTTCAGTCCCCGTGAACTCGTGCTGCGGGTCAAACGGCTCCTCCGCACCGGCGGCGGCGAGGAGGGCTCCAAGGACCGGATCCACGTCAAGGACCTGACCATCGACGTTCCGGCCCACCGCGTGGAGGTGAAGGGCAAGGTGGTGGACCTCACCGCCACCGAATTCAAGCTTCTCACCGTGCTGGCCCAGCGCCGCGGCCGGGTCCAGTCCCGGGACCAGCTTCTGCAGGACGTCTGGGAATACGACAGCGTCATCGACACCCGCACGGTGGACACCCACATGCGACGGTTGCGGGAGAAGTTGGGCAGCGCGGCGCACTACCTCGACACGGTGCGAGGCGTGGGCTACCGGTTCCTGGAAGACTAGGCCTCCGCCGTCGGAGGGCGTGACTAAGAGTGGACAAGGTGAAATAAGGGCGAGGAGAAGCCAATAGATCGCACCCTATCAAAAGCCCCTCACCCCAGCCCTCTCCCGGCGGGAGAGGCCTTCGACGAGCTCAGTCGAGCGGAGGCCCGTCTTCCGCGCGGAGAGAGGCTGCTGTCCTGATCCCTTCACCCTGGGGTGGCATGCTGTTCCCTCTCCCCCCGGGAGAGGGTCAGGGTGAGGGGCCCGGTCATACGACAACATGTTGGTCGTTCTTTCCGGGTAAAGGGTAAGCTAACGTTTCTTGCTCTTACTCTTACTCTTGCTCTTGCTCCTACACCGATCCTAATCCAGCGGCTGAATGGCTTCCCAGCACCACCCATTTCCCATCACACCCTCCCCGCCCCCGCCCCCGCCGCCACGCGGCTTGCCTCCGCGGAGGCGGACACGCACCATGGCCGGATGAATCCCTGGATGTGGATCACGTTGGTCCTGCTCGCGGCGATCGGCATGATCCAGTTGCGTTGGCAATCCCGTTGGCGGCGCCTGCGCGAGCAGCTCCAGCAGGCCGAGCAGGAGCATACGGCCCTGCGCCAGGAGCATTCCCTTTCCTACTCCGAAACCCAGGCCCGCCAGGAGGCCCTCTTCGACAACATGTCCGAAGGCGTGCTCCTCATGGACGCCAACGGCCGCATCCAGCTCGTCAACCGTTCCCTGCAGGACATGTTCGGCCTCAACCGCGACGTGCGCGGGCGAACCGTCCTGGAGGCGTTTCGCATACGGGAACTGGACGGACTCCTGGAGCGGATCAAGTCCGAGCCGGTCGTGCAGGGCGTGGAGATGGAACTGCCCGGGTTGCAGGAACGCTGGCTTCAGGTCACGGCGGCATCGGTCGTCAACCCGCAGGGCGACCGGATCGGGTCCATCCTGGTCTTCCACGACCTGACACGGATGAAGCAGCTTGAGAACACGCGCCAGGAATTTGTCGCCAACGTCAGCCACGAACTGCGCACCCCGCTCTCCCTGATCAAGGGCTACGTCGAGACGCTGCTGGACGGCGCCAAGGACGACCCGCAGATGTCCGTCAAGTTCCTGCAGACCATTGAAAAGCACACCGACCGGCTGACTTACCTGATCGAGGACATCCTGACCATCTCCCGCCTGGAAAGCGGCCAGATCGTCATCAACCGGGACCAGGTGGACCTGCGCGACCTGGTCCAGCACGTCCTGGAGGATCTCGCGGGGGTGGTCCGGGAACGCGAGTTCACCACCTGCAACCAGGTGCCGCCGGAACTGGTCGTCATGGGCGAGGGCGACCGGCTCGAACAGGTCTTCTTCAACCTGGTCCAGAACGCCATCAAATACGGCAAACAGGGCGGGCGGGTGGAGATCGGCGCCGTAGCGCTCGAGGACGGGCAGAAGGTGAAGGTCTGGGTGAAGGACGACGGACCCGGCATCCCGCCCGAGGCCCAGGAGCGGGTGTTCGAGCGGTTCTACCGCGTGGACCGGGCGCGGTCGCGCGAGACGGGCGGCACCGGCCTGGGGTTGTCCATCGTCAAGCACATCCTGCAGGCGCACGGCGGGGAGGTCTGGCTGGAGAGCCAGCCGGGCCAGGGCGCCACCTTCTTCTTCACCCTGCTAAGGCCGCATGGAACGGCGGCGGAGCCGGCCGCCAGGACGGGGTCGTGATGAGTGGGGAGGCGGTGGGCGGTGGTGGTGCTCGTTATCGGAAGTTCGGCTCACCAGGACTGGCTAAAGCCAGAACTACAAGCCTGGCGGCCCACGTTCGTAGTCCTGCCTTCAGGCAGTGCCGCCGTTGCCATGTCCGTGAGCGCTGTTCGACACGGTTGACCTGGTGACTGGTCATGGGCGCCTCCAGCCGCTATAGCTCTCCCCACGCATGAAGGTTCATTTCCTCGGGGCGACCCGTACCACGACAGGTTCGATGTACCTGCTGGAACTCAACGGACACCGGGTTCTGCTGGAGTGCGGCCTCTACCAGGGGCGGCGGGCGGCGTCGATCGAGCGCAACCAGCACTTTCCCTTCGACCCGGCCCGGCTCGACGCGGCGATCCTCAGCCATGCCCACATCGATCACTGCGGCAACTTTCCCAACCTCTACAAGCAGGGTTTCCGCGGAAACATCTACTGCACCTTCGCCACGCGCGACCTGGCCGGGATCATGTTGCAGGACTCCGCGCACATTCAGGAATACGACGCGGAGTATGTGAGCAAGATGCGGGCGCGGCAGGGGCAGCCGCCCATCGAGCCGCTCTATACCGCCACCGAGGCCGAGATGGTGACGCGCCAGTTCATCTCCATCGGCTATGAGCGGCCGGTGCCGGTGGTGGACGGGTTGCGTGTGACCTTCAAGGATGCGGGGCACATCCTCGGCTCCGCGCAGGTGGTGCTGGATGTGACCGAGGAGAGGCGCACCTATCGCTACCTGTTCAGCGGTGACATCGGACGCGGCGATGATCCGATCCTGCGGGATCCGGAGCCGGTGAAGGAGGTGGATTACCTGCAGATCGAGAGCACCTACGGCGCGCGGGAACACGCCGAGCCCCGGCGGGACGCCCGGCCCGAGGCGATCCAGAAGGTGATCGAGACCCTCAAGCACGGCGGCAAGGTAATCGTCCCCGCGTTCGCTGTCGGGCGCACCCAGCAGCTCGTCTATCTGCTCAACCTGCGCATGCGCGAGGCTTCCTTTCCCGACGTGCCGGTGTTCGTGGACAGCCCGCTCGCCGTCAACGCCACGGAGGTGCACCGGCTGCACCCGGAATGTTTCAACCATGAGATCTACGAGTTCCTGCGCGAGGAGGGCAATCCCTTCGAGATGCCCAACTTGACCTACATCCGCAACGTGGTGCATTCCAAGCAGCTCAACGACCTCAAGGGCCCCGCGATCATCATCAGCGCCTCCGGCATGGCCGAAGCCGGGCGGGTGGTGCACCACCTGCGCAACCACATCGGGGATCCCGCGAACCTGGTGTTGTTCGTCGGCTACTGCGCGCAGCACACTCTGGGCGCGCGACTGCGTGAGGGACAGGAGGTGGTGAACATCCTTGGCGAACCGCACCGGGTCCGGGCCCAGATCGCCACCATCGATTCCATGTCCGGCCATGCCGATCGCTCCGAGCTGGTCGATTACGTCAAGCGCCTGACCGGACCGCTGCGCCGGATCTTCGTCGTGCATGGCGAGGAGGCCCAGTCGCTGGCCTTCGCCGGGACGCTGCGCCAGTTGAAACCAAAATCGGACGTGGTGGTGCCGGAGCCGGGGCAGGCGGAGGAGGTGGGGGTGAGCGGGTGAGTGGGTGGGGCTTGCCGGGGGTCACGAGGTCACCGCGTCACCGCGTCACCATCCCGTTGGGCGAATGGGCGAATGGGCCTGCCCTCCGAAGCGCGCAGCGCGTAGGAGGGGCTTGTCGTGCGGCCGGGGGTGGGGCTAGGGTTTGCCGCGTGGATGCGGTATTCGACGGCCTGACCTGGTATCTCTACCTGGTCATCATCATCACGTTTCACGAATGCGGGCATGCCTGGATGTCGTGGAAGTGCGGGGACGACACGGCGCGGCTGCAGGGGCGGGTGACGCTGAATCCCATTGCCCACATCGATCCGATCGGGACGGTCCTGCTGCCCGCCCTCATCATCGGCCTGAGCGCGGCCAACTCCGGCCTGGCCAACTTCATCATTGGATGGGGCAAGCCGGTGCCGGTGAATGTGCATAAGCTTCGCCACCCGAACCGGGACGACCTGCTGGTGGCGATGGCGGGCCCCGCCATGAACGTGGGGATCGCGTTCGCCGCGATGGGCCTGGCGCGGGTGGGCGTCCTGATGCAGGTCGAAATGATGCTCGAAATGGGCAAGGAACTCGCCTTTCTCAGCATGTTCCTCTGCTTCTTCAACCTCCTGCCGGTGCCGCCCCTGGATGGGTCCTACCTGATGCGTCATCTGATCGGGATGAGCCACGAGACCTTCTTCCGCATCAGCCGCTACGGGTTTTTCATCGTCATCGTCCTGATCAACCTGGACCCGGTGCGCCGTTTCCTCCTCGGAGCCACCCTCGCCTCGATGAGCGTGATGCGGTCGGCCTGGTTCTTCTAGGGCGGCGGGCGCAAAGGGACCATGAACCAAACCGATCGGAGCGCGGCTCAGGACCGGCTGAATCCGGGACTCCAAACGGAGGCCGCCACGTTCGTAGTCCCGGCTTCACCCAGTCCGGGGTCCCGTATTGACTTCGCCGCACCAAACCGGCTAGTTTCCAGGCTCTTGCAAAACGTCCCGGGGTATGAGCATGGCTTTTTTGGCTGAACGCATCCGACAGACGCTTCCCGCATGGACCACCTTGCTGGTCTTGATGTGCGGGGAAGCCGCACCTTTGAAGGGGGCATCCCCTCTGGTCCAGTCCCAGCAGGGGGTCCTGCAGCTGACGCTGGACGACTTCATCCAGCAGATCCTGGAGAACAACGAGGCCCTGCAGATCCGCATCCTGGAGGTCGAAATCGCGCGGCGCCGTTACAAGGGGGAACAGGGCATTTTCGAGCCGGAATTGGTGGCGACCTACGACTACCTGGAATCGGAGCGGGAAAACACGGCGGAACAGGAGCGCAACCTGAACGTGCCGGTCTTCGAGGAGAAGAACAACATCTACTCCGGAGGCTTGGAGTCCCTCCTGCCCAGTGGCGCGCAGGTGCAGTTGGGCTACACGATGCGGGACCTCTACAACAACTTGCTGGGCAACTCCATCTTCAGCACCACCCAGGGCTTCACCAACCAGTATTCGATGTTCCTGGGCGCCTCGGTGACGCAGCCGCTCCTCAAGAACGGCGGCCGGGCCGCGACCATGGCCAACATCCGCGTGGCGGCGTTGTCCTCGGACATCGCCTTCCAGGAATACCGGCGCCAGCTCATGCTGCTCATCGCCGCCGCCGAGGCGTCCTACTGGAACCTCTACCTCGCCCAGGAACAGCTCCTGTTCTTCCGCGAATCGGTGGAGCTGGCCGAATCGATCCTGCGCGACAACAAGACCCGGCTCGACGCGGGGCGCGGGTCCGAGCTGGAGGTGCTGGAGGCCGAGGCGGCTCTTTCCCTGCGGCGCTCGCGCCAGAGCGAGGCGTTGCAGGACTACTTCGAGTCGGCCAACCGCATGGCCATGCTCATCAGCCGCTCGGTGATGAGCACAAACAGGCTGCTCGTGGCGGTGGAGGCGCCGAAGGAGGAGGCGGTCCGCTACGACTATTTCCGCAGCTGGCAGAACGCCTTCGAACTCAATCCGGACTACCTCTCGCAACAGAAGAAGCTGCTCCAGGAAAAAATCCGCCTGGCCTTCGCCCGCAACCAGCGCTGGCCCCAGCTCGATCTCAAGGCCAGCTACGGGCTCAACGGCCTGGGCGAGACGCCCTGGGACGCCTGGGAAGACGTGGAGACCCAGAACTTCCCGACCTGGTCGATCGGCATGGAGCTGCGCATCCCCATCACCGGCGGCATCCGTTCCCGCCACGAACTCAACGCCGCCAAGATCCGCCAGCAACAGGCCCTGCTCGGGCTCAAGGAGCTGGAGACGCAGATCGCCAACGGCCTCGACACCGCCATGCGCAAGGTGGGCACCTCCAAGGCCAGCCTCGGCAGCTACCGCAAGACCGTCGAGTTCACCCAGAGCCTGCTCGACACCCAGTTGGCGCGCCTTGACGTGGGGCGCGTGGAGAGCCGCAAGGTGCTCGAAACCGAGGAGGACCTGTTCGTGGCCAAGACCAACGTCGTCTCCGCCGTCGTCAATCATCGCCGCGCCCAGATCGAACTCGAGCTGATCGAAGGCTCTGTCCTCCGCACCCGCAACATCGACCTCGACAAGGGCGAGCTGGAACATCGCACCTCCGATTTGGTGCGAGGCGGGCGCATTTCCGACACGCAATACCGCGACTTCGTCCAGGCCATGCACTGGGAATACAGCAAGAACCGCGGATTCAAGGGACCCTCCCTGCCCCCTTATTACTACAGCAATCCCATCCCCAATCTCGGACTCCCTGAACCGATGCCCGTCATGACCCCGGACCAGGAGCAGGAGGCGATCGACCTGTTGCGCGCCACCTCCCCCTCCCTCCCGACCGGCGACGGGGGGTCCCCTTGACGCGCACCTTCATCCCCGGACTGCTCATGCGATGTATCAACGTTTCGACCTCCGGTAACCGCCAGGGAAGTCACCACCAGGGAAGTCACCGCCATGGAAGTGGCCGCCGACGTCAGGAGGTGGTCCCCAACGTGATACAGATCGTGCCGCCCCACCTCCTGACGTCGGCGGCTACTTCCATGGCGGCTACGGGCGGTTGCGGGCTCCTCTTGGTCGCCCTCCTCAGCCTCCTTTCCCCCGCCGCCCGCGCCGCCGAGACGCCGCTCATCGCCACCGGCTACACCGAATCCATCGTCGATGTCACCCTCAGCGCCTCCGTCCCCGGCATCATCAGCGTCCTCAATGCCGACGAGGGAGCCAAGGTCAAGGCCGGGGATGTCATCCTCGAGCTGGACAAGCGGCTGGAGGAGCTGGAGGTGGACCGGCGCCAGCGGGTCATGGACATCCGCAAGATGGACCTCGACGCCACGCAGACCCTGTTCGAGCGGACGGGGTCGGTGAGCAAGGAGGAGCTGGACAAGAAACGCGCGGATTACCTGGTCTCGGTCGCGGAATTCAACATGGCGGAGGAGCAACTGGCCCGGCGCCACATCCTGGCGCCGCACGACGGCATCATCACCGACGTGCGGCTGCAGGTGGGGGAGGCGACGGAGGCCTATCAGCCGCTCATTCACCTCGTGGACCCGACGCGCTGCAAGTTCGAGTGCAATGTGGACACGAGCGTGGCGGCGCCGCTCACCCTGGACCAGCCGGTGCGCCTGCTCATCGACTCCGGCAAGGGCGAGGTGTCCTTGATGGGAACGGTGGTGTTCATCTCCCCCATCGCCGACAAGGCCAGCGGGCTGATCAATGTGAAGGTTTACTTCGACAACGCGGACGGGCGCATCAAGCCCGGCGTGCCGGGGCGGATCCTCATTCGCGAATAGGACGTATGCCCACCGAGGAATCCGCGTTCAACGAGTTTCAGGAAAAGGCGCTCCGCGACCTGGCGGAGCTGCGCCGGTTCCAGGGCGGGCCCCGTGAATTCTGGCCGCGTTTCCTGGCCGGCATCGGCCAGCTCACATCAGCCAGCAAATCGGTCGTGCTGCTGCGGCCGGAGGAGACGCCCGCCCCCGCTGCGGAGGGGGGCAACGGGGAGGGCGCCAGCGCCCCTGAGGCCTCGCCCGAAGCGGGCTGGCGCAAGATTGGCGAATGGGTGGCCGGCAGCGGGACCTCGCGTCTGCTGGTGGCTTACACCACCAAGCTCCCCGCCATCGCGGCAGCCTGCCTGGAGCGGGGCGCCGTTGTGGCGCCGCTGGAACCGGTGCCCGCCCGGGGCAGCGGCCACTTTATCCTGGCCGTGCGCCTGATGTTGAGCCGCGACCAGGGAACCTGCATCGCCACCTGCCTGCTTTCAGAGGTGAACGAGACGGTGGCCCGCGAAAGTTTGATGCGCCTCAGCCTGGCCGCCGACGTGCCGGATTCCTACCAGCTCAGCCTTTCCGGGCATCAGGCCCGCACCGATGTGCAGAAGTTCGCCGCGGCGCTGGACCTGATGGCCCAGGTCAACCAGGAGAAGCGGTTCCTCGCATCGACCCTCGCCCTCTGCAACGGCCTGGCCACCCATTTCCGCTGCGACCGCGTCAGCCTCGGCTGGCTGCAGGGCGGCTACATCAAGCTGCGGACCATCAGCCGCACGGAGAAGTTCGAGCGCCAGATGGAGGCCGCCCAGGCGTTGGAGAAGGCGATGGAGGAATGCCTCGACCAGGATGACGAGGTGGTCTGGCCGGCTCCCGAAGGATCCACCGTGGTGGCGCGCGACCATGAGGCCTTTGCCACGGAACAGAAGGCCGGGCACGTGGCCTCGTTCCCGATCCGTGTGGATGACGAAGCCGTGGCGGTCCTGACCTGCGAACGGCAGGCCCTTCCGTTCAGCCCGCTGGAGCTGCAGGAGATCCGGCTCTGCTGCGACCAGGCGGCGCGGCGGCTGAGCGAGCTGCAGCACAACGACCGCTGGTTCGGCGCGCGCTGGCTCGCGTCGGCGAAGGAGGGTTGCGCGAAGCTCGTCGGTCCGCAGCACACCTGGGCCAAGATCATCGCCATCACGGTCTCCGTCCTGCTCGCCATCTTCCTGTTTGTCCAGGTCGAATACCGCGTCGAGGGCAACTTCGTCCTCAAGAGCGACGAGGTCGCCTTTCTGACCGCGCCGTTTGATGGTTACATCGAAAGCGTCGAGGTCCGGCCCGGGGTGCGGGTGGCGAAGGGCGACATGCTGCTCGGGCTGGAGACGGCCGACCTGAAGCTGGAGGAATCGGCGGCGCTGGCCGACCTGAACCGCTACCAGCGCGAAGCCGAGAAGGCGCGCGCCCTCAACAACCTGGCCGAGATGCGCATCGCCGAGTCCCTGGCCGCGCAGTCCCAGGCGCGGCTGGACCTGGTCCGCTACCGCCTGGCGCAGGCCTCGATCAAGTCCCCCTTCGAGGGCGTGGTTGTGGAAGGCGACCTGCGCGAGCGGCTCGGCGCCCCGGTCAAGCAGGGCGACGCCCTCTACCGCGTGGCCCGGCTCGACAGCCTCTACATCGAGGCGGAGGTCCAGGAGGAGGACGTGCAGGACATCTTGAAAGCGGAGACAGGCGAGATCGCCTTTGTCAGCCAGCCCAAGCTGAAGTTCCCCGTCCGGATCGAGACCGTCGAGCCGGCGGCCTTTCCCAAGAACGAGGGAAACGTGTTCCTGGTCCGCTGCGTGCCGATGGAGGAGCCGGCGAAATGGTGGCGGCCCGGGATGAGCGGCCTGTGCAAGCTCAACGTGGAAAAGCGCACCCTGGCGTGGATCTTCACCCACCGCACCATCGATTTCCTGCGCATGCTCTTCTGGTGGTGATCCATGGCGGAGGACCAGACATTCAGCGAGTCCTGGTATCGCATCGCGGGGCAGCGCCTCTCCATCCGTCCCGGCGTCAAGGCGCACCGCCAAAACTTCCGAGGCGAGCGATGGATCGTCCTGGAGAATCCCTTTAGCAACCAGTTCTTCCGCCTGCGTCCCGCCGCCTGGGAACTGGTGGCGCGGCTGCGTCCGGACCGGACCGTGCAGGAGGCGTGGCAGGAATGCGTGGAACGGTTCCCGGACGAGGCGCCGGGCCAGCAGGCCGTCATCCAGCTCCTGTCCCAGCTCTACCACGCCAACCTGCTCCAGTATGACCTGGCTGCCGACAGCGCCCAGTTGTTCGAGCGTTACAAGAAGCGGCGCCAGCGGGAGATCCGATCCAAGCTGATGAACCTCATGTTCATGCGGTTCCCGCTGCTGGACCCGGACCGGTTCCTGGTCCGGACCATGCCGGTGGTGGGGAAGTTCATCGGCGTCTTCGGCTCCGCGCTCTGGCTGTTCGTGGTGGGCTGGGCGCTCAAGGTGGTGGCGGACAACTGGTCCGATCTCCAGGACCAGAGCCAGTCGGTGTTGTCCCCCTCGAACCTGCCGCTCCTCTACCTGGGGCTGGTCATCATCAAGACGCTGCACGAGTTCGGCCACGCCTATGTCTGCCGGAAGTACGGCGGGGAAGTGCACGTGATGGGCATCCTGCTCATGATCTTCACGCCCGTGCCCTACATGGACGCGACGTCGAGCTGGGGCTTCCGCAGCCGCTGGAAGCGGATCATGGTCGGCCTGGCCGGCATGATCGTGGAGGTGTTCGTGGCGGCGCTGGCCGTGTTCGTATGGGCCAACACCGGGGCCGGCACCCTGCACAACCTCTGTTACAACATGCTGTTCATCGCCTCGGTCTCGACGGTGCTCTTCAACATCAATCCCCTCCTCCGCTTCGACGGCTACTACATCCTCTCCGACCTGCTCGACATTCCCAACCTGCACCAGCAGGCCGCCCATCAGCTGCGTTACCTGGCCGAGCGTTACCTGTTCGGCGTGAAGAAGGCGGAGAGCCCGACCGACCAGCGCAGGGTGGCGGCCTGGCTGACGGTGTTCGGCATCGCCAGCTGGATCTACCGCATCTTTGTCTTCGGCATGATCCTCCTGTTCGTGGCCGACCGGTTCCTGCTCCTGGGCATCCTGATGGCGATCGTCTGCCTCATCTCCTGGATCGTGGTGCCGCTGGCCAAGTTCGCCCAGTACCTGGCCTCGAGCCCACGGCTGGACCGGCAACGGCCGCGCGCCGTGGCGGTGTCCGCCGTGTTCGTTCTCGGCCTGCTGGGCTTCCTCCAGTTCGTGCCGTTGCCGAGCCACTTCCGCGCGCCGGGCGTGCTCCAGGCCACCCAGCGCACCGAGGTGCTCAACGAGGCGCCCGGCTACCTGGACGCCATCCTGATTTCTCCCGGCCAGGCCGTGACCAACGGGCAGCCGCTCATGCAGCTCAGCAACCATGAGCTGGAATTGGACCTGGCCCTGGCGCAGGCGCGTCTCCAAGAAACACTGGCGCGCGTGCGGGAAGCCAACCAGACCAACCAGGCCAACCTGCGCCCTCTGCATGCCCGGCTGGCCTCGATCACCAACCGCCTGGAGAAGCTGGCCGTCGACCAGTCGCGACTGACGCTCCGCGCGCGGCATGGGGGTGTCTGGGTGGCGCCGGGCATCGAGGATTACGTGGGACGCTGGCTCCAGCGCGGGACCAGGCTCGGGTTGCTCGTGAATGACGACACCTTTGAGTTTGTCTCGACCGTGCAACAGGACGACGTGGATGCCTTGTTTGCGCGGGAGATTTTCGGGGCGGAGATCCGGTTGTTTGGACAGGTGGGAACGGTGTTGCCGGCCAGGAAATGGGAGGTCATCGAAGGCGGCCAGCGCAACCTGCCCTCCCCGGCCCTCGGCTGGATGGGGGGAGGCGAGGTGCCCGTGGCCACGGATGACGAGCAGGGTCGCCGAGCCGCCGAGCCGTTCTTCGAGGTGCAGGCCCAGATCGATCCTTCGGAGCACGTCGCGTTTCTCCATGGCCGCTCCGGCAAGATCCGTTTCGACCTCGAACACGAACCCCTCCTGCCCCGCTGGATCCGACGCCTGCGCCAGTTGCTGCAGAAACGCTATCAGATATGAACGAAGTCGTTGCACATTCGCTCAATCGCGCATTCGCCCAGCGGGATTGTGACGCCGTGACGTGGTGACCTCGTGACTCCGGGCAAGCCCCACCCACCCATTCACTCACTCCCCCATGACCACCCCCTCGCAGGACTACCGCCGCACGGGGCATCGCCGACCGGAGCCGTTGCTCAAGGGGCTGGATGCGCGGGTGCACGGGGTGGTGGGGATCTATAGGCGGCGGGGAAGCCTGCTCAAGCGCCTGCGGCGGGACGCGGAGTCGGTGGATGCGCTGGCCGCGCAGTTCAAGGACCTGACCGACCACCAGTTGCACGAGCGCCTCATGGAATCCAGGGAGGCGTTTCGTCGCGGCGGCGAAGCCGGTGAGGCGGTCCTGTTTCCCGCCCTGGCGGCCATCCGCGAAAACGCGGAGCGCCAACTGGGGCTGCGCCCGTTCGTGGTGCAGTTGATGGGGGCGCTGGCATTGCATCGCGGGTTCCTGGCCGAGATGGCCACCGGGGAAGGCAAGACGCTGACCGCGGGCCTGGCGGCGGTGCTGGGCGGCTGGTCGCAGCGCCCGTGTCACATCGTGACGGTCAACGACTACCTGGTGCGGCGCGACGCCGAATGGATCCAGCCGCTCTACCGGAGCTGCGGGGTGCGCGTGGGTCATGTGACCGCCGCCATGGAACGGCCCGACCGCCAGAAGGGACATCGCGCCGACGTCACCTACACCACGAGCAAGGAGTTGCTCGCCGATTTCCTGCGGGACCGCATCCGGCTCGGCACCCTGTCCAACCCGACGCGGCGCCTCATTCGCAGCCTGTTGACCACGCGCCATCCGCTGGGTGATTCGCTGGTCCTGCGCGGCTTGCACCAGGTGATCGTGGACGAGGCGGACAGCCTGTTGATCGACGAGGCGGTGACGCCCCTCATCATTTCCGCGCCGCGCAAGAACGAGCTGCTGCGCCAGGCCGGCGGCATGGCCCAGCAGATTGTGTCCGAACTCCGGCCCGGCAACGACTACACCATCAACCTGCGCTACAAGGAAATCGAGCTCACCTCGGAAGGACGCCGCAAGCTGCAGACCTCCTGCTCGTTGCTGCCCGGTCTGTGGCGGGGCACCCAGAGGCGGACGGAGCTGGTCCGCCAGGCGCTGGTGGCGCGCGAATTCTTTCATCGCGACCAGCAATACATCCTGCAGGACGGCAAGGTCGTGATCGTGGATGAGTTCACAGGGCGCCCCATGCCGCAGCGCACCTGGCGCGAGGGCCTCCACCAGGCCATCGAGGCCAAGGAGGGAATCGATTTGTCCGACCCCTCCGAGACCGTCGCGCGCCTGAGCTTTCAACGGTTCTTCCGTTGCTTCCACAAACTGTCCGGCATGACGGGCACCGCGCGGGAAGCGTCCGGGGAACTGTGGCAGATCTATCGCCTGCCGGTGGTTTCCATCCCCACCAACCGCCCCTGCGTTCGGCGGCATCTGCCGGACCGCGTCTTCCTGCACGAGCAGGACAAGTGGCAGGCGGTGGTGGCGGAGGTGGAACGTCTGCATGCGCGCGGCCAGCCGATCCTGGTCGGGACACGGAGCGTGCGCGCGAGCGAGACACTGGCATCGCTTTTGCAGGAGCGGGGGTTGGCGTTTCGCGTGCTCAACGCCGTGCGTTTGGCGGAGGAGGCGCAGATCATCGCGCTGGCCGGCGAACCGGCGAACATCACGATCGCGACAAACATGGCGGGGCGCGGGACCGACATCAAACTGGGCAAGGGCGTGTCCGAGCTGGGTGGCCTGCACGTGATTGCCACGGAGCGTCACGAGTCCGGCCGCGTGGATCGCCAGTTGTTCGGGCGCAGCGGGCGGCAGGGGGATCCGGGTTGCGCGCAGGCCTTTGTCAGCGCGGAGGACGAGCTGGTCCGGCGTCATCTCACGCCGTCGCTCAAGGCGCTCTTGCGCCGGTCGCTGGGGGGAGGCATGCCGTCCGGCACACGCGTGGCGCGCGGATTGTTTTCCCTGGCGCAACGGCGTGCCCAGGCCATGGCCTACAAGCAGCGCCGCGCCGTGCTCAAGACCGACACCTGGATGGAGGAAGCCCTCTCCTTCACCGGGGTGGACGAGGTGTAGGCCCGGAAAGCGATCTCTTCCCGCCCCCGGGATTCACAAACAGGAACGACACGTGTCGCTTCCATTTGTACGAAGACAAGGGGGCACATGGGGAGCCCCCCAACTCCAAACGCGTTTGGAGGTGCCTATGGCCCATGAACTGAACCGACCATTCGACCGATCGGTCCGATCTGCCCCGGTTCACTGTGAGTCACCTGGCGGCCGCCCGTCATCGTGCAACGCTGTCACATTGACCCTCCCCATCCGGGGCGGTATGAAGGAGCCTCCCGCATGAGCTGTTTCCTGCAATGCCTCCGGCTGACCTGCCTCGCGCTGGCGGGCGGTGTGTTGGGCGCGTTCTGCAGCGTGGTGATGGCCCGGATCCTGGGTTCCCACTTCTTTGTCGATGTCCGCCCTTTCGTCGATGGAGCCGTTGGCATCTGGAAAAGCCTCGGCTTGCCGGCCCCTTTTCTTGGGCAGGCCTTTACGGTGGGCGCCGCCGCGGCCGGGTTCATTACGGGCGCATTGCTGGTGTTGTTCCCCTTCCTCGGCAGAGGGCGGCCGCCCAGGACCGAACGCTGAGACGTTCCTCGCGAGTGATTCCACCTCCTCCCGTCGGCGGCTACCCGGGCCGAATCCTTTTCGTGTGTTTCGTGTGTTTCGTGGTTCCAAAACCTCTTTCCGCACCACGCTCCCCCAAGTCCCTTTCGTGCTTCGGGCTTGCAGATTCGCCGCTCCTTCTTTTCCATGACGGCATGAACACCGCCCGTCCCACCTCCGAGGTCCGCCCGTTCCACATCAACCGCCGCGCCTTCATGAAGGGTGCCGCGGCCGCCACGGCCATGGCGGCGCTGCCCTCCTTCGGAGCCGATGCGCTGGACGTGGTGCAGGGCAAGACGCGCCGGGTGGGTTTGATCGGCGCCGGGTGGTATGGGAAGAGCGACCTGTGGCGGTTGATCCAGGTGGCGCCGGTCGAGGTGGTGGCGATCTGCGACCCCGACCAGCGCATGATCGAGGAGGGCGTCACCATCGCCAGCCAGCGCCAGAAGTCCAAGAAGCGCCCCCCCGGCTACGGCGATTACCGCCAGATGCTCAAGGAACACGAGTTTGACATCGTGTTGGTGGGCTCGCCCGACCACTGGCACGCCCTGCATGCGATAGCCGCCATGGAGGCCGGGGCGGATGTCTATTGCCAGAAGCCGATCAGCCGTGATGTGCGCGAAGGGGAGGCCATGCTCGACGCGGCCCGGCGCCTCAAGCGCGTGGTGCAGATCGGCACCCAACGCAAGAGCACTCCGCATCTGATCGACGCGAAGAAGCAGGTCGTCCAGGCCGGCCTGCTCGGCAAGATCGGGCACGTGGACATGTGCTGCTACTTCCACATGCGCGCCAATGGCAATCCGCCCCTGGAACCGGTGCCTGACTTCCTCGATTACGAGATGTGGACGGGTCCCGCGCCGTTGCGGCCCTACGACGGGCTGCCGCACCTGCGTTGGTGGCGGACGTTCACGGAATACGGCAACGGCATTGTCGGCGACATGTGCGTGCACATGCTCGACACCGCCCGCTGGATGCTCGACCTCGGCTGGCCCACCCGCGTCAGCTCCGCCGGCGGCATCTACGTGCAGAAGGAGGGCAAGTCGAACATCAGCGACACGCAGAGCGCGATCTTCGAGTATCCCGAATTCAACTGCGCCTGGCAGCACCGCACCTGGGGCGTGGCGTCCGATCCCGACTATCCCTGGGCCTTGTTCATCCACGGGGAGAAGGGCGTGCTCAAGGCCAGCACCATGCGGGCGGATTTCATTCCCCATGACACCAACGCCAAGACCATCCACTTCGAGTGCCATTACGAGCGGGAACAGTATCCCGAAGACGTGACCGAGGAGCGCATCGAGTTGAACGCCGCCCCCGCCACGCGCCGGCACATGGTGGACTTCCTGGGAGGCATCGCCACGCGCGGACGCCCGGTGGCCGACATCGAAGAGGGCCACATCTCCACCGCAAGCTGCATCCTGGCCAACCTCGCGATGGACACGGGACGGACGCTGGCCTACGACCCGGAGAAACGCGTCGTGACGGGAGACCGCGAGGCGACGCGGATGTTGCGCAAGGAGTATCGGAAACCGTGGAGGCACCCGGTGCGCGGATGAGGGACGGGCCGATAACGCCGACCGAGGTAGCCGCCGAGGTCACGAGGCGGAACGTCACGATCCACGTCACAAGGGGGACCACCTCCTGACGTCGGCGGCTACTTTCTTTTTCTTGTGAAACGGGAGCGCCTTGGGATAGCGTTTTGGCACTCAAGCAGTGGCAACTGGCGTCAGGGGCGTATCCAGAGGTCATCCGGTTAGGGACAAGGGAGCGGAACCATCGTGGGAGACACGGCATCCAACAAGAAACTCGCAGCCTTGATGTTCACGGACATCGTCGGGTCGGTCGAGCTGCAGCGCCAACTCGGCACCGAGGCCTACACCCGCTACGTCCGTCGCCATGACGCCATCTTCAAGGAATGCCTCGAGAGCGTGAGCGACGCGGGCATTCTCAACGAAACCGGCGACGGGTTCCTTGTCCGGTTTTCCGATCCCTCCGACGCGGTTAGCACGGCGCTGCGCCTGCAGCATCGTCTGCGGGACGAACGGTGCGAGGGGCAGCCCATCCGCCTGCGGATCGGGCTCAACATGGGGATGGTCACGGAAATGGAGGAGGCCATCCGGGGTGAAACGCGCGTCGTCGGCATGGCCATCAATCTCGCTGCCCGGGTGATGGAGATTGCCGATGCGGGACAGATCCTGATGACGCGCTCGGTCTATGACGACGCGCGTCAGTTCGTCCGCGAACATCCCCAGATGGAGGACACCCCGCGGTCGGAGCTGCCGGCGCTCAAGTGGGTGGCCCACGGGACCTGCGTCTTCAAGGGCACCGACCAGCCCCTGGAGATCTTCGAGGTGGGCGCGGAAGGGCTGGCGCCGTTTACGCTGCCCGCCGTCGTTTCCGCGACGAGCCCTGCCCCCCGGTCCACCGAGGTCTCGGTGGATGTGATCCGCAACAGCGACGTGTACATCAGCTTCGCCCCTGTGGACGACCGGCCGTTGTCGCCGGGGCAGGACGGGTGGATCTCGCAGTTCCATCGCAACCTCGAGACGCGCATCGAGCAGCTTTCCGGTGAACCGATCAAGGTGATCCAGCGGCCGCCGCTCGACGACGCCTCCACCAGCACCGCGCTGATCGAGGCCGTGCCCGGCGCCAAGGCCATGGTCACGGTCGTGTCGCCGCCCTTCGTGAAATCCAGCGACTGCGTCCGCGAGACCGAGGCGTTCTGGCGCAGCGCGCAGGAGGCGGGCAACCTTTGGCTCGAGGACAAGACGCGCCTGCTCAAGGTGGTGAAGACGCCGGTGGCGGACAGCGACGTGCCGCAGGGTTTGAACGAGATGTTCTCCAACCTGCCGAGCTTCGACTTTTTCAGCATTGACCCTGAGACGGGGCGGATGTGGGAGTTCGACGAGACGTTCGGGGTCGATGCGCGCCGGCGCTATTACGAGCGGGTGTATGACCTGGCCTACGAGCTGTGCCACATCCTCAAGGCGTTCCAGAGCGGGAAGGCCAGCCGGGAGGCGCGGGAGAAGGGTCAGACCGTGTTCCTGGCCGAGACCACCGGCGACGTGCGCAGCGCGCGGGATCGCCTGAAGCGCGAGCTGATGGAACGGGGACACGTGGTGTTGCCGGACCGGCCCCTGCCACTCTCGGGTCCGCAACTCGAGGCTGCCGTCAAGGAATGCCTGGAACGCTGCACCGTGGCGGTGCATCTGGTCGGATCGGTCTATGGATTGGTCCCGGAAGCGGCGGAACATTCCATGGTGGAGCTGCAGAACCGGATCACATCGCAGTGGGTGGAGGCGGACGGAGACCGCTTGACCCGGTTAATCTGGCTGCCCCGTGAACGTCCCGAACCGGAGACGCGCCAAGCCGAGTTCATCCGCCAACTCGTCGAGGATCCGGCAGCCCAGCGTGGCGCTGATCTGGTGGAGGGTTCGTTGGAGGAGTTCAAGGAGATCCTCATCGACCTGGTCACGCCCAAGGCGGAGCCCGCGTCCGAGGGTCCAGCCGCCCGCACCGGACCGGACGGTCCGCGCCGGGTTTATCTGATCTGCGATCGGGCTGACGAGGAGGCGGTGGAGCCGCTGGAGGATTATCTGTTTGACCAGGGGTTCGAGGTGGCGACGCCGGTCTTTGAGGGGAACGAGCCAGAGATCGCGGTGATGCACCGGCAGAACCTGCTGCACTGCGACGCGGTGCTGATCTATTACGGGCACGGGAGCAAGGGGTGGGTGGAGACCAAGCTGATGGATCTGCAGCAGGCCCCGGGTTACGGGCGCAAGCAGCCCATCGTGGCCAAGGTGGTGTATGTGGCGCCGCCCCTGGAGGACCGGCGCAAGCAGCGGTTTCGCACCCACCAAGCCACCGTCGTGCACTGCGACGAGGCGTGGAACCCCGACCTGCTCGGGCCCTTCGTGGCCGGGTTGAAATCTGTGGAGGGTGGCGCCGGTTGAAGCGATGAGCACGTTGCCCTCCAGCCTTCCCAATCCGTTTCCGGGCCTGCGCAGCTTCCGCTCGGACGAGAAGCACCTGTTCTTCGGGCGGGAAGACCAGGTGGGCGAGCTGCTCCAGCGCCTGCGCGCAAACCGGTTCTTGGCCGTGGTGGGTCCTTCGGGCAGCGGCAAGTCGTCCCTGGTCCGCGCCGGGCTTCTGCCCGAACTGCATGGCGGCACGATGGCCTCGGCGGGGTCGCACTGGGAGGTCCTGGTCATGCGTCCCGGCGGCGATCCGCTCACCAACCTGGCGGCGGCGATGGTGGAGGCGGATTGTTACGACGCCGTGCAACCCGGGATGGTGGACCAGGTCCGCACCACGCTGGACCGCAGCGCACTGGGATTGGTGGAGGCGGTGCGGCAGTCGGACCTGGCGGAGGGCACCAACACGCTCGTGGTGGTGGACCAGTTCGAGGAGATTTTCCGGTTCCGCGAGCAGGGCGGCCAATCGCTGGAGGAAGCAGCGGCCTTTGTGAAGCTGCTCCTGGAGGCCAGCCGCGCGGAATCCCATGCCATCTACGTGGTGCTGACGATGCGCTCGGATTACCTGGGCGAATGCGCGCAGTTCCGCGGGCTGGCCGAGGCGGTCAACGAAGGCGAATACCTCATCCCGCGCCTGACGCGCCAGCAGCGGCGCTCGGCGATCGAGGGCCCCATCCAGGTGGGGGGCGCCGGGATTTCCAAGCGACTTCTGACCAAGCTGCTCAACGACGTGGGCGATGACCCCGACCAGTTGCCGGTCTTGCAGCATGCGCTGATGCGGACCTGGGATCACTGGGCGAAGGATCACGCGGAAGGCGAGCCGGTGGACCTGCGCCATTACGAGGGCACGGGAGGCATGTCGATGGCGTTGTCGCGTCATGCCGACGAGGTATTCGAGGCCTTGGGGGATGACCGGAAGCGCGAGTTGGCCGAGCGCGTGTTCCGGTCGTTGACCGAGCGTGTGGATGAGACGCGCGGCATCCGGCGTCCGCTGCGGCTGGGCATGCTGGCCTCGGTGGTGGACGTCTCGGTGGAGGAGGTGAAGACGGTGGTCGAGGCCTATCGCCATCGGGGCTGCACCTTTCTGATGCCGCCGGAGACGGTGGAGTTGAAGGAGCGGACGGTCATCGACATTTCGCACGAGAGCCTGATGCGGATCTGGCAGCGGCTGCGGCATTGGGTGGATGAGGAGGCGCAATCGGCGGGCATCTACCGGCGCTTGTCCGAGACGGCGGGGCTTCACGCGCAGGGGCGGGCGGGGTTGTATCACGATCCGGACCTGGGGATTGCGCGGGCCTGGCGGGAGGAGAACCACCCGAACGCCGCGTGGGCGGCGCTGTATGGCGGTGATTTCGAGGCGGCGATGGCGTTCCTGGACCGCAGCCAGGAGGAGGCGGAGCGGCAGGAGAAGGAGCGGGAAACGGCGCGCCAGCGGGAGTTGGAGCAGGCCAGGGCGCTGGCGGCCTCGCAGGCGCGCGCGGCCCGGCTGCTGCGTCGGTTCGCCTTGACGGTGTGCGGCGCGCTGGTGGTGGCGGTGGTGTTGGCGGTCTGGGCGATCCGGCAGTCGAGGATCGCGGAGGCGGCGACGACCGAGGCGCGGATCGAGCAGGGCAAGACGTGGTTGGCCAATGCCCAGGCGTTGAATGAATCGCGGGATTATTTCGGCGCCAAGCTCAAGGCGGCGCGCGCGCTGGGTTTCGAGGGATTCGGGAGCGCGGATGAGCCGGGCTCCTTTCAACAACGGTATCGGCGCCTGTTGCAGCCGGATTTGCCCGAATGGACGGAGGCGGCCAGCCTGGTCCGCAACACGCCCGACAACATTCCGGTCTGGCAGAGCGGTTCGCTTCCACAGCTCGAGGGACAGATCAATGACCTGGCCATGCACCCCTCCCGGCCCATGGCGGCGGTGGTGGGGGAGGAGGAGCACTCCGTGATCCGGATTTGGAACACGACCACGGGGGAACCGATCACGACCCTGGAGGGGCATCAGGACGATGTCGAGTCGGTCGCGTTCAGTCCCGACGGCGCCTGGCTGGCCTCGGCCGAGAACGAGTCCGTCTTCCTCTGGAAAGTGCAGGGGCAAACCTTCACCCGCAGCGAGCAGCGCAGCTTCGAGACCTCCGCCCTGCGGACGATGGATTTTCACCCGGATGGCCGTCGTCTGGCTGTGGCGGATGACAACGGGTCGATCTGGCTTTGGGAATTGGCGAGCGGCGTGGTGACGGAGCCGGTGACCGCGCATGGCGGGGCGCGCATCGAGGACATCGAGTTCAGTCCGGACGGGGTGATTGTGGCCACGGCGGGGTTCAACGGGACGGTCGAGTTGCGGGATGGCAACACGCTGGCCAACCGGGTGGTGCTCACGCCGGAGGTGGCGCATCCCCGCGCCGAAACGCGGGGGGGCCCTCAGCCCCGGCTCTGGACCGTCAGCTTCAGTCCGGATGGAGCGTTGCTGGTCGTGTCGGGGTTTCGTCGTCCGCCGACGGTCTGGGATGTGGCGGCGCGGCGCGTGGTGGCGACGCCGTTGGCGGCGGTGTTTGACCGTGTCATCCGTCGCAGCGCCGGGGGTATCCGGAACGACACCGTGACGTTTGGGAGCAGGGCGTCAGCCTTCTCGCCGGATGGCAAATGGCTGATGGTGGGATGGAACGAGGAGGGCGGTAATGCCAGCGTGGCCGTCCGGTCCACCCTGTCCGTGTTCGACGTTTCGGGCACCAACCGTCTCGAGCCGGTCTGGGTGCGGGACATCGCCGGGCATGGCGATTCGATTGCGAGGATCGGTTTCACGCACGACGGCCAACGGGTCCTGACCGGGGACATGGAGGGCCGGCTGCACCTGTGGGATGCCGCCCGCGGGGCGCGGGTGGGCGGCGCGCCTTTGGCCCACGAAGGGCGGATCACGGCCATGCGATTCAGTCCGGACGGACGCCTCTTTGCCACGGGGGACCGGGTGGGGTCGATCCGCATTTGGGATACGCTTTCCGGCCGCCAGGTTTCCTTGCCCGAAGGGCACTCGGACGAGGTCCGGGCACTTTGCTTCAGCCTGGACGGGCATGTGCTTTACTCGGTCGGGTTCCGCGATCGTCAGCTCAGGGCCTGGGAGGTCGAGACGGGCCGGAAGGTGCGCGAGGTGGCGATGGGGTTCAACCTGACGGGCGTGGATCTGAGCCCGGACGGATCCACGCTGGTGGTGGGGGGGCAATGGGGCGAAATGGCGGTGTTGAACACCGCGGACGACTCGGCTCCGCGCAGCGTGAGCGTGAACACGGCGATGGGCAAGGTGCAGTTTTTCCGGGATGGGAACCATGTGGTGGGCCACTTCGGCAACGAGTCCCAGGACCGGTATGGGTTCAGGATCGTCGAGTTGAACCCGGATGGCACGGCCCGGGAGGTGGGCGCCAGCGACGACAAAGCGCACAAGAACCACCTTATGAGCCTGGCCGGCAGCGGCGACGGCCGTTTCATCGTCACGTGCGGTTGGGATGGGGTGGTGAGGCTCTGGAGCGTGGGGCCGGACTGGAGGGTGACCGAGCAGGAAGCCCTGATGTTGCGGGACCGCCAGGGGGACTATGCATACGCCGCCTTTGATCCATCGGGGAGGCGTCTCCTGACCACCGAATGGACCTCGGGTTTAGCCCGGATGTGGAACGCCGATAATGGCCAGCTCCTGGCCGCGCTCCAGTTCGGCGCCCCGAATCCGGCCGCGGTGTTTCATCCCGACGGCAGCATGGTCCTGATGGGAGGCGATCATGGACTGCTTCAGATGTGGAGCACCAGGGAGCCGGCGGAACCGCGGCGGATTGAACAAGCGGCGGGCACCCAGGCGAGCGCCACATTTCTGCGCAAAGCCAGTCTGAACCCTTCCAACGGGCGCCTGTTCATCACCGGGGGCTCCGTGCAGCACTCCAATGCCGTTGTCGAGTGGGACATCCATGGCCCGACACCGGTATTCCGGCGCGAATGGTTTGCCACTCCCAGCATTCCGGTCAACATGGAGTTCACTCCCGACGGGACGCGGATGGTTTCGATCTCTCCCGTTCCGAATTCCGAAATGGTTTTGTGGAAAGTCGATCAGGGCCTCACCCCTCTCCAGACCGTGCCCTTCGAGGAGCAGGGCTTCCCCATGGCCATAAGTCCTGATGGGAGCATATTGGCCACGGGTCATGCCGATCGCAGGATCCGCCTTTGGAAGATCGGCGACACGCTGGAGCCGGTGGGCGAACCGATCCAGCTCTCCACCATTCCGATGGGCATGGCCTTCTCGGCGGACGGAAAGCGGCTCTTCCTGACGGGCATGGAACGGGTGATCGGAGTCTGGACCCTCGATCCCACTACGTGGAAAGCCAGCCTCACCGGTTCCCTGCGGGGGCATACCGCGCAGGTGTTTGCCCTGGCCCTGAGTCCGGACGGCAAGCGGCTCGCCTCAGGCAGCTACGATGGCAGCGCACGATTATGGGACACCGACACGCTCCGGCCTCTGGGACCGCCGCTTCCACATGGGAGCGGTTTGATGCCTCTCCCTGCGGTGGCGTTCAGCCCCGACGGGACCCAACTTGCTACCGGGGGCCGCAGTGGGAGCCTGCGTCTCTGGAACGGTATGGGAACGGGCGAGATGCTGGCCATCTTCCAGGAGGAAGAGGCCGAGATCGGCGTGGTCCGGTTCCTTTCCTTCACCCAGGACGGGACGCGCTTGATCGCCAGCATGACCTCGGTGGCTTCGGCCCCCAGTTCGGTTTCCATGTTTGATGTCGCGTCGGTGGGAGCGGTGGCCGAGCTGCCCCTGAGCCCGTTCGCGGGCCTGTTGGATCTGGCCACTGCCAGCGGCGGGTTGAAGTGGACGCTCCAGGCCACGCAGCTCACGGCCGCCGGCACGCCACGAGCCTTCGTCCCCATCGCCCCGCGGTTCCATCCGTTTCTCAAAGGGATCACCTCGGACCGCGAACGCCGGGAACGGTTGTTCGCCCACTACCTCCGATCCAGGCAATACCGCATGGCGGGAGCCGTGTTGGACGGGTTCAGGGACCCGCCCGCCGACGCTCCGCAGTGGGATCAACTGATCCACAGCGCCGCCCTGGATTATGCGGCGCGCGTTACGGGAGCCGAAGATGCCGGCGCCCGGTTCATGGAAGGCCAGCTCCGCATGCTCATGGAGCGGCACCCGGGCAACCGGCTCGCCGAGACGGTCCTGGCCGCAGTGAACCAGCCCATGGATCATGCCCGTGAACAGTTGCTGGCGGCCTTGGCCACGATCGAGCCCCGCCATCAGGCCAGGCTGATGGACTCCTTCTTCGGTATCATGGAAGCCAGGATGGCCAAGGTCGCCCTACAGTCCTCCGGTGAACCTGACCAGGCCAACGCTCCCGACACCGTCATCCTCCTGGTCCAAGCCCTGAAGCGCCTGGCTGAACAGTCTCTCTCCGCCTGGCCCGCGCTGCCCCCGCCTGAATCCACCCGCAAGCTCCTGGAGGAAGCGCCGGAGGTGACGCTGATCTACGAGGCCAACGTCCACCGCAACACCGTCCTCGTGCCCAAGGGCGCGGTTTGGAAGTATTTCCCCGACCACGCCGCGCCCGCGCCGGAGTGGAAGGAGCCGGGCTTTGACGACTCGTCCTGGCCGTCGGGGCCGGCCGACATTGGATTCGGCACCAGCGCGGACCGGCGCACCCTTCGGACGCAGATCCAGCGGTTTCGGGGGCGGATGACCTATTATTTCAGGCACCGTTTCACCCTGGCGGAACCGCCGTCGGCGGCGGGCACATTGCGGCTTTCGTTGCAGCGCGACGACGGCGTGGTGATGCATCTTAACGGGACCGAAATCCACCGCGAACACATGCCCGAAGGGCCGGTGGATGACCTGACTCGCTCGGCCCAGCCGCCCGTCGGGGACGAGGATGAGTTCAGGTTTTTCGAAACGACCCTGGATTCGGACCGGCTATCCCCGTTGCGGGTTGGGGACAACACGCTGGCCATCGAAGTGCACCAGGTCAACGGCACCAGCACTGATGTTCATCTGGACCTTGCCTTGGTGTTGCTGCGGGAACAGCCAATCGCGCCGGAGCATCTGGGCCGGGCTGTCGAGTTTTTCAGCGCCCTGGCTTCCCGCGACAATGTGCCGGACTGGCTGCGTGCCTTTGCCCCGGTCACCGAGAGCGAGCGTGGAAGCGCGGGGACCGGCAAGGATTCGGCCGCCGTCTGGTTTGTGCGCAGCCGCGTGGCCAATCTCCTTGGGGATGTCCCACGCGAGTCGGCCTGCCTGGAGCGGGCCCTGGCCCTGACGGCGGCGGGCGGGAGTCAGGAGGACGAGGTTGCGCACGAGGCCTTGGTTCTTTACCGACAGGCACGCGTGGGTAGCTCCAAGTGAGGAGTGAGGAGTGAGGAGCTTCCAATTCGACACTCGACACTCGGCACTCGGACTGGCTGAAGCCAGAACTACAAACGTGGCAGCCTCCGCTCGTAGTTCTGGCTTCAGCCAGTCCGAGTGCCACATTCGCAACTCGCCACTCCGCACTCGGCACTCACCTCCCCATGAAAAGGAATCTGCCCGAGCTGCATTTCTCACCCGCTGCGGCTCTGGAGAGCCGCGCGCCTTTGACCGTGGTAGGTAATCACTCGCCCACCGAGATTCATTGTGCATCACGATTATTTAGTTGCGTTGAGGATCTAGTTGAGTAGACTCCGCCTCCATTAGCCTGCCTTGCACGCGCGTGTCCCGTCGCGCCCATCGTGATGGTCGGCCTATGTCGTGAACGGTAAACGGACTAACCGTCAGTTCGAGCTGGAGGCTCTTGAGCCGCGGATTCTTCTTTCCGCCGACGGTTGCGTTTCCGATTCCATGCTTCCTCCCACCGATTCCACATCGGAGCTTTCCCGGCTCGAAGACCAGTCTGATGCCGAGACCACCGAAGGGGTGGGTCTCACTTACGATCCTGCTTCAGCGTTGGAAGGGATCCTAGGGGAAGGGGAAGACCTCTCTGACGGATCGGACCGATCCGACCGATCGGACGGATCCGACGGCGCGAAAGAGGATGGAGCCAGTGAGTCAACTCGGCTCACGACCGACTCCTCCGACGGTGAGGCTGCCAACCCTCCCGCGGGTGACCAGGACGAATGCGCCCCTGCGACTCCCGACGATATTTCTGGCATGACCGAGCAGTTGACCGAGACGCTCTGTTCCGCCAACGGACCTCCCAGTGACGCGGCATACGACCTGGGTCATGGTTCTGTCCTGGATCAGTCCATCGTGCTGAATGCCGGGGAGACCCTCAGCGGGAGCGGAACCATCACCGGGGGCTTGGTCAACAACGGCCTCCTGAACCCAGGCAATTCTCCGGGCATCATCACTGTCGAAACCAGTTTCTCCCAAGGCCCGGAGGGTGTCGCCGTCATCGAGATTGGGGGAATCAGCGGTCCGGGAGTCGATCCCACCGGGCACGACCAAATCAACGTGACCGGGAACATTGCCCTCGACGGAACCGTTGATATCCAACTGTTTAACGGATTCATCCCATCCGTCGGCCAGTCCTTTGTCATCTTCCAGTGGACCGGCACCCGCACCGGAGACATTGCCCACTGGCTCGGCACCGCCGACATCCCCGGCAATCCGGACCTCGCATTTGTTCCCACCATCGATGACGGGGCCAAGACTCTCACGCTGACCGTCGTTTCCACCCACACCATCGTCGGGGTGGCCGAGACCGCGATTCTGGACGGGCTCGACAAGCTGCAACAGATCGGCACCGCTCTCGAAGGCGTGGGTGAGTTTGCCGAATCGCTTCCTTTCATCGGTGACCAAGTCGGCAACCTGGTCGATATCGGGACCGGCATCCAGGAGGTCATCACCGACCAGATCGCGACGCTCCTCGGCTCCCTACCCATCCCGCGCCAGTCGGATGTGACGGCCGCGATCCAGAATTGGGACGGGGAGGACGTGGCTGGGTTCCACATCACGGTGAACGGGGTGCTGGGACATTATGGCGCCTTGGCCGGGGATCCATATTGGTGGGAGATCGAGCTTGAGTTGACGGCCACCACGCCCGGGCATGTCCTGAGCGACGTGGCCGAAGGCGCCTTGGGCGCGGTGTTCTCCTCGCCCCCTTCGGTGGATGTGACCGGCACCTTGGAGCTGGACATCGGCTTTGGCTACGACGGGGGCTTCTTCCTCCTGATGGACGGCCTGACGGCGCGGGTGGAGGTGGACGCGATGGGGTCCGGCGGATTTGCCTTTGACTTGGCGCCGCCCGGAGGACCGCTCTCCCTGGATGTGGTGGATTACACCATCCTGTTCGAGGCGGCCGTGACGGCCACTCCCGACCCGAGCATTCTTGACGGCAGCGATCGGATCCCGTTGGGGACGATCGAGCAGATCCTGGGGATCGGCAGCCCGGCCATCGATCCCGCCGACGCCTTCAACCTGGCCGAGAGCGGCTGGGTGGATGCGCAGTTCGCCCTGAACGGTGCGTTGACGGGGTTTGCCTTTGATTTTGCGGGGGCGCACCGCGTGCGGATCATTTCCCCGGACATCTTTGATGGGACGGACCCGGACCTGTGGATCCAGATCGACGGCACGCTCACGATCCTGGACCAGATGTTGGCGGGCGAATTCACGATCATCAAGAACGCCACGGAAACCTATATTGAGGCGGCCAACGTATCCCTGGACCTCATGGCCGGCGTGGTGCGGATTCTGAGGGTGGACTCGGGCACGGGCCTGTTGCTCATCCAAGGCGATGAACTTGCGGGCACCGTCTCGGCCACCCTGGCGGACGGCCCTGACCTGCCGAACCTGGAGTTGGCCGGTTCCGCGTTTACCCTCGAATTCAACAGCACCGGCGAGGCCATCCCGACGATCAACAGCGTGCCGGTCGATCTGCCGGAGGGCCCCTGGTTCCGCCTGTCTGGCAACGCCTTCCTCATGCTGACCGAACCGGAAATCACATTGCAGGCCGATTTCGTCTTCGAACCCCGCAACACCGACGCCGACCCGAGCGACAACGAGGAGATCATCGTGGGCGTGGCGAACCTGGCCCTGGACATGGACGACGGCCTCGGGACGCTGCTGGAGGTGACCGACGGGGAAGGCGCGTTTGTCATCACCGACCAAGGCATCACGGGCGTGGCGCAGGCGATGCTCGAAGTGCTCGTCCCGGGCGTGGACTTGAGCGGCACATTCAGCCTGACGCTAAATGGCACCATGAGTTCCACCGCCTCCCGGATGGTGAACGTGAACGGCACCCTGGTGGAGATCCCGATGCTGCCGGCGGGGCCTTACCTACGGTTGACCGGCGAGGAGGTGGAATTGGAAGTCCTCGGCGTGGAGTTGACCGGCACCTTTGTTGTGGAACAGAAGACCACCGACACGGGCGGGGAGAAGGTGGTGACCATTGGGGCCGCGGACGTCGAGCTGCCCCTGGGCTCCCTGACTGGAAACCTGGTGAACGTGACCGACGTGGAGGCGGCGTTCATCCTGACCGGCGACGGCATTGCCGGACAGGGCACGGCCATGGCGACCCTGGACGTGCCGGGCGTGACCCTGGGCGGCACCTTCACCCTGCGCGTCAACGACACCGACTTGGCGGTCAACGAGACCGTCGATGTGGTGGGCAGCCCGGTGGTGATCGACGTGCCGGTGGGTCCCTATCTCCAGGTCAACGGCACCGGCGTCACCTTGACGGTGCTGGGCGTGACCTTGACCGGCGACTTCAGCTTCGAGCAGCGCGAAACGTTGGATGGCACCCAGCTTGTGACGGTGGTGGCGGACAATGTGGCGTTCGACGTGGGGACGGACATCCTGACCCTGGACAACGGGCATGCGCTGTTCCTGGTCACCGACTCGGGATTGGCGGGGCAGGGTTCGATCGACGTGGGGATCAGCGCGCTGGGCGGCTTCAACGAGACCTTTGACTGGGCGATCAACAACACCGGGTCGCCCGTGGATGAGATGGTGGATTGGGAAGGGGACCTGCAGATCATCGACCTGCCTCAGGGACCCTTCAACCAGTTCAGCACCGACGGCCCCGTCGGGTTCGCCGTCAATGCGGGCGGCCAGGCGCAGACCATGAGCGCGGCCCTGGTGCTGACCCTGGTGGATGACGACAACGGCGATTTCCTGCCCGACCTGGGCGACGGCGACACGCTGCCTGACTTCGTGACCGTGGGTGTGTCGCAGCTCACCACCGAGCTGGGCGGGGCCGGGGTGAGCCTGGAGGTCGCCGATGGCACGGGGGCCTTTGTCCTTGTGGAGGACGGCATTGCCGGCCGCGTGGAAGTGGGGAGCGTGGACCTGCAGGTGGGCGGCGCGTCCCATGCCTTCCTTGACCTGTCGGCCACCGGGCTGCGCGTCGAGTTCAACAACACCGGGATGGACATCGGCCCGGTGGACGTGGCGGTGTCGGACGATCCGGCGGACGATGTGACCGTGGACTTCAGCGGGATGCGCTACTGGAACTACCTCGCGGTGGCCGGCACGGCGGAACTCTCGCTGGACCTCTTCCCGAATCCGGCCCAGGACGACAACGAGCCGACCCTGAGCGGGAACTTCATCTTTGAACTTTCCGGGTCCGGTTCCTCGCAGGTGCTGACCCTGGCGGCGCAGGAGGTGGAGATGAACCTGAATGTGGCGGGTGCGCCGGTGCTCTCCTTCTCCAACGGCGAGGGGGCCTTCATCATCAACGGCGACGGCGTGGCCGGCACCGCGACGCTTGATTTCGACGTCGGGTTGATCGGGTTGATGGGCACGGTGATGATGGAGCTGAACACCACCTCCGGCCCTGTCATGGGGACGGTGACCAACCCGGACAACACCGCGACAGTCCTCAACCTGACCGACCCCGATCACCTGTTCCTGACGATCAACGACGGGCACATCTCGATCGGGTCGCTGGCCTTCGCCTTTGACTTCACCATCACCGTGGACCTGGGCAACGGGGATGTCCTGCTCGCCACGGACCTGGGCGATCCGCTGCTGAGCATCGACGGCACGACCGGGGCCCTTTCGATCGACCCGCTTTCGGGGATCGACCTGAGCAACGGCTTCGACCAGATCGGGCCGATCGAGATGGTCCAGATGCTGCGCGCGCTGGGCAACTGGCTTTCCACCTTCCGCGACTCGGACATCTTCGACATCGAGATCCCGTTCACCAACGGTCGCACCCTGGGCGAGGCGCTGGACTGGGCGCAGGCGTTTGCCGACCACGTCTTCAGCTACATGGTCAGCCACGAGCTTCAGGCCGGCCGCGACCTGGAGCAGGTCCTCACGACCACCGGTTCGCTCTCCCTGACCGGCGCCACGTTCGACGTGGTGGTCGGCGACGTAACCTACGCCGGGCTCAATGTGAGCGGCACCGTCACCGCCCTGGACAACCCGGGCGACGCGTTCGACACCAACACGCTGGTCGGCCTCTTCAACACCGAGTTCCAGACCATCTCCGTGGACGGGGTCTTCCTGGACGACCTGGTCGAGGCCCGGATCAACCGGGTGGATCCGGCCAACCCGACTTTCGCCATTGCGCTCAAGCAGGACCAGATCGCCTCGGGCGTGATGCTTCTGCTGAACAACAACAGCGACGAGATGAGCGAGGTGCTGGGGTTTGCCACCAACGACGGCGACACCGCCACGGCCGACCAGGCGGCGCTGGAGACCCAGCGCTACAGCGTGGAGGACTTCATCATCGAGCTGGGCACCCTCCTGACCGGCGTCCCCGGCATCTACAATCCCAACGCCAAGCAGTTCACCTTCCCGGTCCACATCGGCTGGGACCAGGACCCGTCGGACCCGGACATCGATCCGCTGACCGTGACGGTGCCGTTTGGGTTTGCGGAGGAGCTGGGCCCGATCGGCTCCGCGGAGCTGGCCGGCGAGCTGGAGCTGACCATCGACGCCACGCTCGACTTCACCATCGGCTTCGACCTCAACGCCGGGGAGGTGCCGCGGGTGATCAGCTCGCCCCTCGTGCCCGCGCCGTCCAACGGCCGCCTCACCGAGGATGCCACCTTCCAGGTGCTCATCAACGAGAACCCCGACGGCCTGCTGCCGAACTGGGTCGAGCTCACCCTCTTCAAGTCGGAAACCGACGGCACGATCATCGATGCCGACCCCGTCTATCCCGACCCGGGAGCCAACAACTCCCTGGCCGACCTGGCCACCGACTTCAACGAGCTGTTCTTTAACACCATGTGGAACGGCGCCCCGCTCAGCGAGGTGCTCCATGCCGAGGCCGCCGGCAGCGGGATCGCCATCTCCATCCTGCAGGAGGACGAGAACGGCGACGGCGTCATGGATCCGGGCGAGGACGTCAACCAGAACGGCCAGGCCGACAATCACCTTGGGCTGATCAACCTCCTGGCGATCCGCGCCGAGCAGACCGACGTCTTCGCCACGGAGATCGGGTTTGGCGTGGAGGCCTACAACGACAGCGGCACCGACTACTTCCGCACCGTCTCCAAGTCGCGCGTGAAGGGTCTCTTCATCGAGGATGCCGGGTTCCAGGGGTCGGTGGGGGTGGACACCAGCCAGCCGATCACCGGCTCGCTCTCGCTCGGGTTCCTCAGCATTGATCTGGAGGCGCCGGGCAACGAGGTGGGCACCTTCGACCCCTACCAGGGGCCCAACGGCTCCTTCGACCCGGGCAGCAAGGTGTCCAGTCCCATTGGCATCTCCGTTGGACTGATGGACGGGGAGAGCGGTTCCTCGCGGTTTTACGTGACCGAGCTGCTCGACGGCCTGGAGGAGGACCACTTGGCCAACTTCATCCAGGGCCCCGACATCACCGGCAGCTTCTTTGCGGGGCTGACGAACCTTTCGGCCGGCATCGGTCCGGTCAACCTGCCGACCGGCGCGGAGATCTCGGTCTGGATCCCGGACATCACGCACCTGGACTACAACCCCGATCCCTACGATGCCGGCAGCAACAACCAGGGCATCTTCCTCACCTTCCCCGACCTGGGGGCCTTCTCGAACTTCGAGGACCTGGGCTTCCTCCAGATCATCCAGGCGCTGAACGTCCTGGTGGACAGTCTCAGCGACCTGAGCGCGTTCGGGTTCTTGGACGAGAACCTTCCCTTCATCAACATCAGCATCAGCGACATGGTCGATTACGCGACCAAGTTCGCCGAGATCATCGAGTCGGTGGCCAGCCAGCCCTCCTCCTCCATCCAGGACATGATCGCCGAGATGGAGGCGCAGATCGAAGACCTGCTCAACCTCGATGCGGGCGACGCGGACATTTTCAGCATCTCGCTGGATGACGGGGACGGCAACGACGTGGCCCTGGCGGCGGCGCCGGTCACGGTCGAGGGCGGGGATGGCCGCGCCACCGCCACCTTCAATCCGCTGGGCAGCAACAACGGGCTCGTCATCAAAAGCACCTCCACCGACAACAGCTTCAACGGCGTCACCATCCGGTTCGTCGGCAGCCACACTATCCTGGATGTCTCGGCCGAGGCGGACTGGGATCCGGACACGAAGGTGCTGACCATCGCGGTGAACGGGCGGGAGACGACGGCCAACGAGGTCATCGCGGCGCTCGCCGCCCTGCCCGGAACGCCTTGGTCGGCGACGCTGGTCACCGACGACAACCCCGCCATGGGCAACACCGGCGGGGGTACCTACCAGCTTTCCGCGCTGAAGTTCTCCCTCAACTTCACCTCCGCCTACGCCAATTCGCTGCCGTTTCAGCTCAACTTGCGCGATCTGGTCCAGCAACTCGCCGGACAGAACTCGGCGGCGGCCGCGTTCCTCAATGCCGTCACCACCTTCATCCAGGCCGAGGGATCCGGCGTCCTGACCGTCAGCGCCAGCGCCGCGCTCCGGCTCGATTTCGGGCTCGACCTCACCAATCCCGGCGAGGTGCATCCCTTCTTCTACGACACCACCGGCGTCGAGCTGCTGGCCAAGGTGCTGGGCACCGACATCACCTTCTCCGCCACGATCGGCGCCGTGGCCGGGATCAAGATCCAGGAGGGGTCCGTCACGCTCGACGCCGACGGCAACCCCGCCACTGACGCCGGCACGGGGGATCGCGGGGCCAACTTCCGGCTGGGACTGCGGGACAACAACGGGGACGGGCGGCATTACTTCGACGAGAACTGGTTCGACCTCGACAACATCGACCTCTCGATGGAGGGCGGCGTGTCGGCCATTCTCCCCATCTATCTTGTGGCGGGCCCGCTGGAGCAGCCGCTCGGCAGCGACGCCGACGGGAACGGGGACAGCTACCCGGACAACTACCTGGTGTTGGACATGCCCGACCTGGTGCGGCTGTTCGTCGAGACGCGGGCCGAGGACGGCATTGCCCTGCTGCGCGTGCCCGGCGCCAGGAACGACCTCGAGTTCATCCGCACGCTCAACGACACCGACAACTACGAGGTGCGTCTGGTCCAGAACGGCGGGCTGGGCAGCACGGCCTCGGCCGCTTTCAACAACAACACGCTGACCATCCAGGTCAACAGCGGCATGACCACCGCCGCGGCGGTCCGCTCCGAGGTCATGTCGCTGGGCAACTTCACGGTCAACTTCCACGAACCCGACCCGCCGCCCGACGATCCCGACGCCCCCAACGACGGCACGGGCACGGTGACCACCTCCAAGATCGCGCTGACCACGCCCGACCTGGCCAGTCTCTTTGCGGACCTCGACATGTGCGATGTCCTCAACGAGAACGCCGAGCTCTTCCTCGACGGGCTGGACGCGCTCCTGGGCACGATCCAGGGCGGGCTGGAGGATGTCGCCAACGCGACGCGGCTCCCGCTCATCGGCGACGGCTTTGCCGGCGCGGCCAACTTCATCGACGATTTCCGCAGCGGCCTCTTGGCCGACCTGCGCCGCGAGATCAGCGAGGCCGGCAGCGTGACGGCCGCGCTGGAGAACGCCGTCAAGCAGGTCTTCTGGAACCTGCTCGGCCCGCCCGGGCTGGACATCCTCGCCGACCCCGACACGGGCGACCCGCTCGACGCGTCCGGCGGCTTCGAGCAGCTTGATGTCACGCTCGACTGCGACGACGGCCTGATCGTCAACCTGCGCCTCCACCGCGAGGCTGCCCTCCTGGACACGGGGGAAAACGGGATCGACTTCGACATCGGCGTGCCCGGGTTCGGGCTCATGGTGGACGGCCAGGTCAAGCTGGCGGTCGGGTTCGACCTGATGTTCGGGTTCGGCTTCAACGCCGAGGACGGCTTCTACTTCGCCACCGGCGCCGACCAGGAGCTGCGCGTCTATCTCGAGGCCACCATCCCCGGGCTGACCGCCACGGGCACCCTGTTGTTCCTGCAATTGCAGGTGGCGGACGATCCCGACGCCCCGAGCAAGTTTGCCGGCGAGTTCGTGGTGGACCTGATGGATCCCAGCGGCGATGGCAAGCTGACCTTCGCGGAGCTGACCTCGAGCGGGACGCAATTCAGCGACGTGCTGGACGTGAATCTGGGGGCTGTGGCGGACCTCAACCTGGACCTCTCGGCCAGCTTCGGCGGGAGCGCGGCCTTCCCGCGCGTGGTGGCGGAGTTCCACCTTGGATGGATGTTCGATGTGAAGGACGGCGCCGGCGAGCCGGTCATCGAGTTCCGCAACATCGCGCTGGACCTGGGCACCTTCCTCTCTGATTTCCTGGGGCCGGCTCTGAACGAGATCCGCAAGGTGACCGAACCGTTCCAGCCGATCATCGATGCCGTCACGGCTCGGCTGCCGGTGCTCTCCGACCTGGCCGGGGAGGACATCACGCTCCTGACCTTGGCCGAGATCTTCGGACTGCTGGAGCCCTCGACGGTGAGGTTCATCGAGAGCGTGATCGAGGTCGTGGAACTGATCAACAGCCTCGAGGGCCTGGGCGAAGGCACCGTGTTGATTCCGTTCGGTTCCTTCCGCCTCGGCCAGGACGAGGGCGGCGGCATGCGGAGCGTCCAGGTGCTGCAACAGGCCGCGATGCAGACCGCGGAGGAGGTCAACAACGCGATCATGAACGCCACCGGCCCGGGCGCGAGCGAGACCTACAAGAGCCAGGCGGCCGGGTTCGTCGGCGACGTCGGCAGCCTCGACAACTTCAGCATCCCGTTCTTCGACAACCCGGCCGAGCTGTTCAACCTGTTCATCGGCGAACCGGTCCGCCTCGTCGAGTGGCGCATGCCCACCTTCAAGTTCGAGTTTGTCTATACCCAGAAGATCCCGATTTATCCCCCGCTCTACGCCCAGTTCGGCGGCAAGATCGGCGCCACCATCGACATCGGCTTCGGCTACGACACCTTCGGCATCCAGAAGTTCATCCAGTCCGAGGACAAGAACGTCCTGGATATCTTCGACGGGTTCTACATCATCGACTTTGACACCAGCGGCAACGACCGGCCCGAGCTGACCCTCTTCGGCGAGCTCTTCGCCGGCGCCTCCCTCGACCTCCTCATCGTCGAGGTCGGCGTCCGCGGCGGTGTCTTCGCCAAGGTCGAGTTCGACCTCAACGACATCAACGACGACGGCAAGATCCGCATCAGCGAGGTCATCGCCCTGGCCCAGATCGACCCGCGCTGCATCTTCAACATCCACGGCGAGATCGGCCTCTTCCTCGAGGCGTTCCTCATCGTGGACCTGTTCTTCTTCAGCATCGACAAGACCTGGCGCTTCGCCGAGATCACCCTGGTCGAGTTCGACATCGTCTGCCCCGAGCCGGTTTTGGCCGACCAGGCCGGCGGTGACCTGACCCTCAACGTCGGTTCCCGCGCCGGCAACCGCGAGGAAATCGACACCACCGACGGCGCCGAGACCTTCATCGTCCGCCACGTGGACGGCTCCGCCGGCAACGAGACCGTCGAGGTCCAGTGGGGCAACTACAAGAAGACCTTCGAGGGCGTCTCCAAGGTCATCATCGAGGACGCCGGACAGGGAGATGACCTTCTCGACTTCCGCGGCGTCCTCGCGGTGCTCGAAGTCAATGGCGGCGTCGGCAACGACACCATCCACCTCGGGGACGGCAACAACTCGGTCGTCCACGGCGGCGCGGGCAACGACACCATCACCGCCAGCTCCCTCGAGGGCGTGACCGGCGTCGAGCTCTATGGCGACGAGGGCAACGACCTCCTCACGGCCGGTCCCTCGGCCATCACCATCCACGGCGGGGAGGATGCCGACGTCATCAACGGGAGCCCCATGGATGACATGCTCTTCGGAGACGGCGGCCCGGACACCATCACTGCCGGCGCCGGCAACGATTATGTGGAGGGCGGCGAGGACAACGACATCGTCATGGGCGACACCGGCTTCGACACCCTCTTCGGCGGCGAAGGCAACGACGTGATCAAGGGCGGCCGCGACGACGATATCATCGACGGCGAGGAGGGCGATGACGACATCCTGGGCGGGTCGGGGAACGACCTCCTGATCGGCGGATCGGGCAACGACCGTGTCAATGGCCATGCCGGCATCGACGTCGTCATCGGCGACAGCGCCTCGGCCGTCCGGGTCGGGGGCGCCCTGGTGGATGCGACCAACATCGTCACCCTCCTTCCGATGGTCGCGCAGGTGGGCGTGACGGTGGAGGGCCTGACGGGTTCCGGAAACGACACACTCATCGGCGGCGGCAACATCGACGTCCTGTTCGGCGGCGACGGCCACGATCACATGTATGGCGGCAACTTCCTCAACAGCGGGGAAACCACCGTGATCGAGGAGGACGCGAACGACTTCTTCGACGGCGGCCGCGGGGACGACGTCATCTTTGGCGATGACGCCCAGGGCCGCACGGGCGACCGGAACACCGGCATCGCCATCAAGTCGTTCGTCTTCTACGACACCAACCTGAACGGGCTTCGCGACGCGGACGAGATCGGGTTCGGCGGGGTCACGGTGCGGCTCTACAGCGTGAGCGACCCGTTCACCGCGGTGGCGACGGAGATGACGGAGTCGGACGGCGCCTTCGAATTCCTCGGGTTGGATCCGGGCAGCTACTTCCTCCGGTTCTCCCTGCCGACGGGCCTGGCGTTCACGCTGCAGTATGCGCCCTCGTTCATGGGCGGGCCGATGGCCACCGGGCCGGAGGAATCCGCGCTGGACAGCGACACCGACGCCACGGGCGAGACCGACGCGTTCCAGTTGGACTTTGAGGAGACCGAATCCTCGGTGCAGGCGGGCTACACAGGACCGGCGCTGGTTTCCGTGGACGACGCGTCCGTGGTGGAAGGCAACCTGGGCCAGACCGAGGTGGTGTTCACGGTCAGGCTCTCCGGGATCCAGGGCCAAAACGTCGAGGTGCAGTACAGCACGATTAATGGTGGGGGCATCTACGGCGCCAGCACGGCGGACGGCGACTTCGAGTTCACCGCCGGCATCCTGGTCTTCGCCCCGGGTGAACTGGCCAAGCAGATCTCCGTGCGCGTCAATGCCGACACCATCTACGAGGAGAACCAGCAGTTCGAACTGGACATCGTGCGGGCCCAGCGCATGGAGGACACCCCGGTGGACCTCGACGTGACCACGCCGCAGATCTTCGGCACGATTCTGAACGACGACCCCATACCGACCATTTCGATCGACGACTACACGCCGCCCTCGAACGTGGACGACAACGGCGTGCGCTATTTCCTCGTGCCGGAGGAGACTGATGCGACCTTCGTGGTGCGTCTCTCCAACCCGAGCCAGTATGCCGTCACCGTGCTCTACCGCACCGACGCCGCCTACAGCTTCAATGCGCTGCCCGCCATGCAGGCCGCCACGCCCGATGGGCTGGGCCTGCCCGTGCCGGACTTCAAGATGCAGACCGACGTCATGCTCACCTTCGAGCCGGGCGAGACGACGCAGTCCTTCACCGTGGACCTGCTCGCCGACACGCTCGACGAGGAGAGCGAGAGCTTTCTGGTGGACCTGTACAACCCGACCTTCGCCCGCATTGGCGACGCCCGGGCGATCGGCGTGATTGGGGATGATGACGGCCCGGTCAGCGTCTCGATCCGGCCCCTGGCCGAACCGGCGGGGGTCTTCACGACCGAGGTCATGGAGGGGAATGTCGGGTTCACCCTGGTGCCCATCGAGGTGAGCCTGTCCGGCATGAGCGGCCGCGTGATCACCGTCACCTTCGCCACCTCCCCCGGCACCGCCGTCGAAAGCGTCTGGTCCGGCGACACTGACGGCGACGGCGTGCCCAACGTCATCGTGTTCGACCTGCCCGACTACATCGGCCTGCCCAACGAGGGCACGGAGGAGTTGATCGAGCTGGTCTTCGAGCCGGGCGAGACGACCAAGACCTTCGACCTGGAGGTGCGGGCCGACAACCGCATGGAGGACGATGAGGAGTTCTTTGTGAATCTCCTCAGCGCCGAGCATGCCGTGATTGCCGCGAACACGCCCATGGAGAGCAACCATGTGGTGGTCCGGATCATGAACGACGACGTGGTGCCCGACGCGGATCCCGGCCCATTCAGCATCCGCTTCAGCGACAGCGAGTATTTCGTGGACGAACCCGACTCCGGCACCGACACGGCCAAGATCACGCTGATCCGCTCGCCCGGCAGCTCGGAGGCGGTCGCCGTCTTTTACACGCTGGATGGGACGGCCACCGGCGGGGGTGTGGATTACGACACCATCTTCCGCGAGCTGGTCGTTTTCGGGGAGAACGAATACGAACGCTGCATCGAGATCACCATCCACAGCGACGTGCTGGTGGAGGGTGACGAGACGGTGAAGCTGTTCCTGCGCAGCCCGACGGGCAGCCCTACGACCGCCTTCCCCAACCAGGCCACGCTCACCATCCGCGACGGCGATGTGCCGCGCCTGAAGATCTATCCGGCGCCCTTCCCGTTCACCGGCATCACCGAGGGCAGCTCGGGCGCCACCACTCCGCAGGAGTTCCGCGTTTACCTGCTCGACGAGAACGGCTTCACCACCACCGCGCCTTACAACGTGTTCTTCGACTACGAAACGGTCAGCCTGACAGCCCGCGCCGGCCAGGACTTTGTCGCGGTGGACGGGACCAGTTTCATTCCTGCGGGGATGATTTCGGTCGCGTTGCCGGTGGGCGTGGTCGAGGACATGCTGCCGGAGCTGAGCGAGACCTTCGCCGTGCGGCTGAGCAACCCGATTGGAGCCACCGTGGCGGTTGAGGACCAGGCCGCCATCTCGACCATCCAAGACGACGACCCGGTCACCATCTTCGGCGTCGTGTTCTACGATGCCAACGGCAACGGCTACCGCGACCTGGGCGAGAACTCGGTCAAGGACGTGGCGGTCGAGGTGACCTACTTCGACCAAGGCGTCCAGATGACCGTGCCGCTCCTGACCGACACCCTGGTCGGATCCGACTGGGCCTACAGCACGAATGTCTTCCTGGGCCAGGTCTCGATCGCCGTGGACGGCGCCACCTTCCTCTCCCCCTACCAGGGCGGCCCGGCGCCGGTGATGGGGTCCGGCAATTACCAGACCACGACCAACAACGAAACCCAGTCGGTCACCTACGAGGGCATCGTCGGCATCTCGCCCTTCGCGCCGGTCGGCTACAACAACACCGAGACCTTCGACACACCCGCCGGCTCCGAGGACGTCGGCCGCGGCGGCACCGACGACACGATCTTCGGCGGACCGGGCGACGATGTGATCGACGCCGGCGCCGGGGACGACCATGTCGTGGGCGGCCACTGGACCAACGCGCTCGACACCCAGACACCCATCCACATGGGCCTCTACGACGCCGTCGTGACGGTCATCACCGATCCCGACAACCCCGAGACACCGGCCAGCGATCCGCCGCTGCACAATGTCTATGACATGGGTCCCATCTTCGGCGTGGACACGAGCGGGCTGGGTCCCTACGGCACGATCAGCGGCCAGATCTGGAATGACGTGAACGGGACCGGCGTGCAGGAGGGCACGGATCCGCTCTTCACCCAGGAGGTGGTGGTGTACCTCTACGACGAGGCCGGCAACTGGGTCAACGCGCTCGTGACCACCAACGGCCAGTATCAATTCACCGGGCTCAGCCTCAAGGACGACGGCACCGACAGCCATTATGTCGTCCAGTTCCTGCTCCCCAACGGCTGGACCTTCGTGAGCAGCCCCGGTGGCACGGCCGAGACACAGGACAATGACGCGGTGCTGGGCGGGCGGACGGAGAAGATTGCCGTCAGCCTGGGCGATCCCTCGGAGGGCAACGTGGATGCCGGCGTGGAGCCGGACGACCTGATGCCGGTGTCGGGCTCGGGCGGGTTTGAGTTTGAGGACCCGAGCTACAATGTGAACGAGAACGCCCCGGGCTATGTGACCGTCACCGTGGTGCGCGGCAACGCCTTCACTTCCCGCGCGGTGGTGGTCCGCACCGAGGACGGCTCGGCCGTGGCGGGCGTCAATTACCTCCCGGTCTCGATTCTCCTCAACTTCAACGTGGGCGAGACCTTCAAGACGGTCAACATCCCCATCCTCGACAGCGATTCGCTCGACTTCTGCACCACGCTGGACTTCACCCTTGTCCTGCGCGACCCGACCGGCCGGCCGTTGGGCGACGCCATCGTCATCATCTACGGCGACGGGGCCGGCACGCTGAGCGACGACGATGTCATCGACGGCGGGGACGATTGGGACCTGATCCTGGGCGACTCGGGCAACATCCCGGCCGACGCGGTCATCGCCATCCCGGCGAGCCTGAACAACATCGTCACCGTGGGCGGGCCGGGACATGACATCATCTTCGGCGGGAGCGGCCCGGACTACATCGACGCGCAGATCGGGGATGACGAGATTGACGGTGAGGGCGGACGCGACATCGTGTATGCCGGGATGGGCGACGACCTGATCCTTGCGGATCGCAGCGACGACATCTTTGTCGGGGAGGTGCTCGACGGCGGGCACGGCCAGGACAGCGTGGTGTCGAGGCGCGACGTGGCCCGCATCGAGCTTTACTCCACCGGCGCCACCACGGCCGACCTCCTCCACCGCGACAGCGACGGCGACGCCCTGAGCTTGTTCAAGCTGAACAGCATCGAGCTGGCCCAGCTCTTCGGCGGCTCGCAAGGCAACACCTTCGACATTCGCGGGTGGGATCAGTCCGCCTTCGTGGTGGGAGGCCTGGGCGTGGATGTGCTCCTCGTCGAGGCCGACCTTGACATGATCCTGACAGACGCCACTCCGGCGGAGGGAGACCTGTTCCTGAACCTGTTCGGCTTCCGCAAGGATGCCGCGATCAGCCTGCCGGACGGGGCCACCTACCATCTCAGCTCGCTGGAGAGCGTCACGCTGACCGGCGGCCCGAGCGCCAACATGCTGGATGCCTCCAGCTACTCGCGCCCCGTCACCCTGGAGGGACTGGGCGGTGACGACATCCTGAGGGGCGGCACGAACAACGACGTGTTCCTGTTCGATGCGGACGATGTGCTTGGCACCGACACAGTGTTCGGCGGACCCGGCAGCGACACGCTCGATTTCTCGGCCACCTCGACCGGTCTGGACGTGGACCTGTCCGACCTGAGCCTGACCGGCCACGTGGTGGTGCCGGGGAACCTGACGCTGATCTTCGGCGGGCTGATGGAGAACGCCATCGGCGGGGACGGCGATGACATCCTGACCGGCAACATCGCCAACAACATCCTCCTGGGCGGCCCCGGCAATGACACCCTCGCCGGCGGTGCGGGCAACGAGATTTACGGCTTTGACACGGACGAGGACTGGGGGATGGAGACGATAGTGGAGTACATGGCCGACGCGGGCCATGACATCATCGACTTCTCCGGGACCACCAGCATGTCGGTGAGCCTGAACATGGCCATCCTCGGCACGTTCCAAGTCGTCAACGCCAACCTCCAGCTCCGCCTCATGGGCGAGGGCGTGGAGGAGGTCATCGGGGGCAGCCGCGACGACGTGCTGCGCGGCAACAGCAACGACAACATTCTCCGCGGCCTGGCGGGGGATGACATCCTGGACGGCAACAGCGGCAATGACCTGCTGGCCGGCGGGCTCGGCAACGACGATCTCGACGGCGGGTTGGGCGACTTCGACACCATTGCCGAACTGGATGACACCAGCTTCAACCTGTCCGACACGCTCTTGAGCCGCGCGACCGGCGAGATGGATGTGCTGGACCACATCGAGGTGGCCTTCCTCTTCGGCGGCGCCAAGGCCAACATCTTCAACCTGACCGGCTGGACCGGGTCGGGTCTTATCCTGGGCGGCGGCAACTTCGACACGGTGATTCTTGGCGCTGATGCCGACATCACGCTTTCCGATGTCAACCTCAGCACCAGCGCCGGTCTGGACATGGACCTGGGCGGCGTGGAGGGCGCGTGGCTCAGCGGCGGGCCTTCGGGCAACCAGATCGACGCCCGGGAATTCCACGGAACCACGATCCTGGCGGGGGGCGAGGGCGATGACACGATCCTGGCGGGGGCGGGATCGGACCTGGTGCTGGGCGGGCTGGGCTTTGACACCTACGTGCGCGACCTGTCCGGCGTGACCGTCAACACCTCCTCCTTGCTGCTGGCCTCGAGCCTCAACATCACGCTGGATCCGGGCGGCGCGTCCGAGACCGCCGAGCTGGATCTCCTCGGCAGCATCGAGGCGGTGACCCTCATCGGCGGGGCGATGGATGACCTCTTCGACGTGTCGGGATGGTCGGCCGGCCCGCTCAGCCTCATGGGCGGCCCGGGCGAGGATTCGGTCGCCGCCACCCTGCCCGCCACCGAAGGCGGTCCGGCGACGATGGTCGCAACGGACAGCGGCATCACCCTGACCGGGGTCTCCGTACCCATCATGCTGGATGACATCCAGAACGTGCTGATCACCGGCACGGAGGGTGACGACGTCCTGGATGCGTCCGGCTTCTCGGGCGGAAGCTGGTTGCGTGGCCTTGGTGGCGACGACATCCTGTATGCCTCGCGCAACATCAGCATCCTGGAAGGCAATGATGGGGACGACCGGTTCGTGTTCTTCGAGGACAGTGACAACGACACCGCCCTGGTCGCGGGCGGCGACGGGTTCGACACGCTCGACTACTCCGCCTTCACCAGCGGCATCCAGCTTGACCTCAATGATGTGGGCGCCTTCCAGACGGTCCTGTTAGGCGAACACATTCTCGGCCTGTTCGAGGAGGATGTGGAAGCGGCGATAGGTGGTGCGGGTGACGACCTGCTGGTCGGCAACACGCTCGACAACAGGTTCAACGGCATGAGTGGCGCGGACACCATCAACGGCTTCGCCGGTACCAACACCGTCGTGGCTTCGGCCGACGCCGACTTCACCCTGACCAACGCCAGCCTGACCATCGGCGGCGTCGTGGACACGCTGCTCTCCATCCAGGTGGCGGAGCTGACCGGAGGCGACGGGAACAACACCCTGGACGCCGGCGCCTACACGGGACGCGCCATCCTCCGCGGCGGCGCGGGACTCGATGTGCTGATCGGCGGTTCCGGAAGCGACATATTGGAAGGTGGCGCAGGCGACGATGTGTTGCGCGGCAACGGCAGCAGCGACACCTATGAGTTTGATGTGGACGATCTGCTGGGTTCCGATCAGGTCGAGGACTCCGCGGGACAGGATCTCTTCGACTTCAGCCGCACCGAGGGCGTTTCCGTGGAGGTGAACCTCTCCACCACCGGGGTCGCCCAGACCGTGCATGCCACCAACCTGACCCTCACCCTGGCCGTGGCCACAGTCATCGAGAACCTGATCGGCGGCGGCGGCGACGACATCCTGACCGGCAACGCCGCCAACAACATCCTCTGGGGCGGGGGCGGCGAGGACCAGATTGACGGGATCAGCGGATTCAACACGCTGCTCGAGCGCCGGGACGCCAATTTCGTGCTCACCGACGCGACCCTGACCCTGGTGGACGTGAACGGAATCGAGGAAACCGACACCTTTGCCAACGTGGGTCAGGTGGCGCTGGTCGGCGGGGAAAGCGACAACCTGTTGGACGCCTCCGCCTTCACCCTGGGCAACGTGATTCTCAATGGTGACGCGGGCAACGACATCCTGATCGGCGGACGCGGCAGCGATATCCTGCGCGGGGGCATCGGGAACGACCAGCTTTATGGCGGCGTGGGCAACGATTCCCTCTATGGCGAGGCGGGCAACGATGTCCTGAACGGCGGCGCCAATGACCCGCTCCTGCCCGTTGGCGACGACGACCTCATGGTGGGCGGCACGGGCAATGACGCGTATGTCTGGGATCTTTCCCTCAACGACACCTATGCCGAGCCCCTGGACCTGGGCCTGGACACCGTCGTGGAGCTGGCCATGGAGGGATACTTTGACGCCCTGTTCGGCATCGGGCCAAACGGCCTGGTGGTGGATCTCTTCGATCCGGCCGCACAGGACTTTTACGACAATGACGGCAATCTGGTGCTCAGCCTGGTGCTGAATGCCGGAACCATCGAACATTCATTCTGACATGAGACGTGCCATTTTTCTTCCTGCACGCGGAAGGGGTGACCACCGGCGTCATCCCCGGGTCACCCTTTGGATCCTCTGCGGCCTCCTCAGCCTCCTCGCCGTACTGGCCGTGCCAAGCGCCCGGGCGGCCGAGGACTTTGGCGACGCGCCCGATTCCTACCAAACCCTCCTCAACAGCAATGGCGCGCGGCACACCGTGGTGACCGGCATCCACCTCGGACCCTTCGTCGATGCGGAGCCCGACGGGCAGCCTTCGGCCGGTGCAAATGCGGATGACATCAATCCGGTGACCGCGGGCGACGACGAGAACGGCGTGTTCCTGCCGCCGACCGGCGTTTCGCCCGGCGCGACGGTACCCGTCACGGTGGTGGCTTCGACCAGCGGCCTGCTCAACGCCTGGCTGGACATGGCGGGCGACGGAACCTTCGTCGAGAAGGAGGACCAGATCTTTGCCAACACCCCCCTGGCGCCCGGCACCAACAACCTTTCCTTTGTCATGCCCGCCGTCGCCGAGGCCGGCATCACGACCTATGCGCGCTTCCGCTTCGCCCAGCAGGCCGACCTGACCTACGAGGGTCCGGCCCAGAACGGCGAGGTCGAGGACTACACCGTGGCGATCGTGGGCGAGCAGCAACCGCTCGACTACGGCGACGCGCCTGATTCCTATCAGACCAAGGCCGTCAGCAACGGCGCTCGCCACATGGGCGTGCAGGGGTTCTGGCTCGGCAACATCATCGACTTGGAACTCGACGGACAGCCCTCGACCGATGCGCTGGGCGACGACGTCATGCCTTCCACCGCTCCGGATGACGAGGACGGGGTGGTGTTCATGACGGCCCTCTCGCCGGGGCAACCGGCCACAATCGGCGTCCAGGCCTCCATCTCCGGTTTCCTGGATGCCTGGTTCGACTTTGACGGGGACGGCACCTTTGCGCAGGCGAACAACCAGGTCTTCGCGTCCCGCCCTGTGAGCACCGGGGCCAACACGTTGAACTTTGTGGTGCCGCCCGCGACCAAGCTCGGTCAGAGCTATGCCCGCTTCCGCTTCAGCCGTGACGGCGGGCTTTCCTGGTTTGGACCTGCAGGGGAGGGCGAAGTGGAGGATTACCAGGTGGAGTTCGTGCCGCCACAGATTCCCTGCGAGGGCAACAGCAAGGGGACGGACTTCTGGGTGACTTTCCCGGGGAACTACGCGCCGGATGCGGACAACCCGCTCAAGCTGCGGCTTTGCATTGTGGGCGTCCGTCTGACCGAGGGGACGGTCTCGATTCCCGGATTGGGCTGGAGCACCAACTTTGTCATTCCCGCCAGCATGGAGGTGACGATCCCGCTGCCGGAGGAGGCGGACCTGGGCGACGTCCTCGACGGCGTGCAGGACAACGGCGTTCACGTCCAGGCCAACGCTCCGGTGGCGGTGTTCGGCCTCAGCCGCGTTCTCTACACCACGGACGGCTTCACGGCGCTTCCGTCGGTCTTCCTCGGCAAGGAATACGTGATCCAGTCCTACGGCAACGTGCACGCCGGCGTGCCGAGTCTGAACGGGACGCAATTTGGGATCGTGGCCTGCGACGACGCCACGCAGGTGACCATCACGCCCAACCGCGACGTGGGGGAACATCCGGCGGGCGTGCCTTACATGATCACCCTGAATCGCGGGCAGACCTACCAATTGCGCAACACGAACGATGTTCCCGCCGACCTTTCCGGGACGCTGGTGGTCGGTGACAAGCCGATCGGCGTGTTTGGGAGCCATCGCTGCGCCAACATCCCGGATGAGAACACCTGGTTCTGCGACTACATCGTCGAGCAACAGCTTCCTGTGGAACGCGGGGGCCAAAACTTCCTGACCATGCCGCTGGCCACGCGAACCGGCGGGGACATCTTCCGCATCTTCTCCGTCCAGGACGGCACGGCGGTGGTGATCAACGGCGCCTTTGTGGCGACGCTCAACAAGGGCGAGTTTCACCAGGCCAAGCTGACTGGACCGTCGTTCATCACGGCCGACGGACGGGCCTTGGTCATGCAGTATTCCCAGAGTTCCGATGCCGACCTGGTGACCGATTCGGATCCGTTCGAGCTGGTGGTGCCCTCGACCGACCTGTTCGACAACCAGTACATGGTTTGTGTGCCCGATGCGGGTTATGTGAGTCACTACCTGAACGTGATCGCGCCCAACGCCGCGGTGGGCACCATCCTCCTGGACGGCGGCGCCATTCCCGCGGGATTGTTCGTGCCCATCGGGGCGACCGGCTTCAGCGGCGCGCAGGTGCCCGTCACACCCGGCGCCCACAACGTGGTTTCGCCCGGTAATGGTCCCGCCTTCGGACTCAGCGTGTATGGCTGGGCTGAGTTCGACTCCTACGGCTACCCCGGCGGCTATTACTTCCGCGACCGCACCCCGCCCACACTGACCTGCCTGGAGACCAACGTCACCGTGGTGGTGGACCAGGAATGCGTGGGCATCATCCCCGACCTGACGCAACTGGTGACCTGGGATGACAACTGCGATCCGAGCCCGAATTCCGTGGTGCGACAGACGCCTCCACCCGGCGCACAAGTGCCGGTGGGGGTGTATCCGGTGACGCTGAGCGTGACCGATGCGGCGGGGAACACCGGATCCTGCGTCATCACCGTGACGATTGAAGACGCAGGGGTGCCGATGATCTTCTGTCCGCAGGCTGTGACCGCGAACTGCGACTCCGACGAGGGGGCCAAGGTGGATTACCAGGTGACGGCCCGGACCTTCTGCGGCGCGGACATTATGGTGGTGTGCGACCCTCCGCCGGGCAGCATCTTTCCGCCCGGCAACACGGTGGTGAGCTGCACCGCCACCACCGCCTCGGGTCAGACCGCGAGCTGCAACTTTGTCGTGACCGTGCGTTGCCTGGACATCACCTTGACCCCGCAGCCCGGAAGCGTGGTGGTGACCTGGACAGGGGGTGGCACGCTGCAAACGACCGACGATCCGGCCGGGCAATGGAGCGACCTGAGCGGCGTCCGCAGCCCGGCGACGCTGCAGTCCACCGGCCAGGCGATGTTCTTCAAGGTGCGCTACGAGTAGGGGTGGCGGTTCATGGGGAGCCCCCGGTTCCATTTGGACCGACCCCTAAGTCTGTAGCCGCGAACTTTAGTTCGCGTCGTTTTGCCCACATGTCTCCGTTAAGGCGCGATCCTGCGGCGGCGGGATCGCGATGCACGCACATATCTCCGTGGAAACGCGATCTAAAGATCGCGGCTACAAGGAAGAGGCAAACTCCGATGCATGGGGAGCCCACACGTTCAAGGTAACGCGCATGAGGCCCATGAACCTGGCTGCGCCAAGCCCCCTCACCCTGAACCCTCCCCGGGGGGGAGGGAAGGGACATGCGCTCCGTTCTTTGGACTACGCGCGGCGCCGGTGGCGCAGGAGGAGCAGCGAACCCAGGGCGAGGAAGCCCAGGGCCAGCGTGCTCGGCTCCGGGATGGGCATGAGCATGAGGTGATTGGCGTCGAAGGTGCCGAACATGGCCTCATTCACCTCGGTGGAGTTGATGTAGGTGGTGTTGAAGGGATAGATGCTGCCCTGGGAAGGGAAGGTCCAGTTGCTCAGTGAACTGGTGTAAATGCCGTAGCCGGTCACGTTGCTGAACGAGGCGTCGGGCGCTCCGTTGTCGCTGGTCTGGTAGATGATCATACAGATCTGCTGATCATCGAAGACCGGGTCGAAGCTGGAGTAGGAGTCGCTAAAGCGGCCGTTTTCGTCGAAGACAGTCCGGATCGAAGTGCTGCTGAACTCGTTCCAGGCCGCATCGAGGGCCGCGAGGTCGTTGATGTAGGAGGTGACGTCGAATCCCGCGTCGAAGAAACCGACGGACACAACGTTGCCCGAGGCGAGCGGCTGGTTGTTGACATCCAGCACGTCGCGTTCTCCGATGCCGGCGGAGAAGTCAACGGTGGACTGCGCCAGCACCAGGGAGGGTGCCAGGCAGATCAGGAGGGTGTACTTAAGGGTTGATTTCTTCATAGAACGAATCATGGAGTGGGTGAAACTTCCATCGGGATGGACCATTCGAACATGGCGCGGGGAGCCTTGCGCTGGACAAAGAAGACCGCCCCCGGGGAAATCGTGACGTTGCCGGCGGCCTGATAGGAGGAGCTGTACCAGCCCTCGAAGCCGGCGTAGTTGGAGTAGAAATAGGTGGACGCGGTGGAGTCGGCGTTAATCACGACCAGGTTGTCGGCCTCGGTGAAGTTGACGCCGGGGGCCAGGCCGCTGGCGGAATCGCCGGTCACGAGGTTCAGGTCGTTCAAGGCGATGTTCCGCGTTGATTGCAGCGTGCCCAGGATGTTGAAGCCCATATAGACCGGCACGACGAGCGGTGTGCTGAGGGGCTGCCCGCCGTTGGTCACCTGGAGGTTTGGCGCGCTGCGACGGCGCACAATGATCCCCTGTTCCGGATAGACCACCATGTCGTCCGCGGGGGTATAGTCCGAACGGTACCAGCCAATGTAGCCGGACACCGACGAGTAGAAGAACGTCATGGTCTGCTGCGCGTCGCCGGCGTAGAAGAGGACGTTGTCGGCCTGGTTGGCGTTGGGGCCGGGTGAGAGACCGGTTTCGTTGTTGTAGCCGAAAATGTCGCCGAGCGTCGTGTGGGGACGGATGCGGTAGCGCAGACCGGCCGTGACCGAGGCGGGCAGCGTTCCGGGCACCCGAATCGAATGCGTGCCGGCAAAGGTATCCTCGATGTCCGCGGTCACCCCGTTCTCGAACTCGATGTAGTGCCGTCCGTTGGCGCCATTGAAGGCGTCATCCGCCCAGTTGGCGGTGCTGTCGATGATGGAGCCGGCCACGCGCGAGGTGACCGTGCCGACACGAACGGCCGGCTTGCGCGTCTTCATGGAGAAATAGGTGACGCGGGTGCCGGATCCACCATTGCCGCTGAGGGTGGTGGCATTGGCCATGAAGACTTCGGTGGAGGAGGACGAGACGGCCACGGGCAGAGGCGCTTCCTCCACCAACAAGACCCGGTCCACCTGCCAGTTGGGAATGCCGGCGCGGTCTGCGTTATCCCAGGCTCCCAGGAGGCGAATGGCGATGCGGTCGCCGGCTTGGAAGGTTCCGAGGTTCGCTACGGACTCCACATACAATCCGGAATCGTAGCCGGTGGACTTCGTGAACACCGGTTCGGACTTCAGCATGTTGTTTCCGCCCATGGTTCCGTCGTAGCCGTTCTGGGAAAAGCTCGAGACCGTCTGGTCGGAACCGCCGTTGACGCGGAACCGGATTTGGCCTCCGTCGAAGCGAACGGAATTCCAGATTTCAAAATTGAATCGATGATGCACTCGCAAGGTCACCGCACCGGACCGGGTCAAGGTGAATTCAGGAGAGTCCAGAGCCGTTGCGCTTGCCACCCCAAGGTTGACCGAGCCATTGGCGATCCAGGTCTTGGAGCCGGAGCTGTACGTCCACGGCTCCTCCACATTGCCCAGGCTCACCACCACAAAACCTCCTGGCCCTGATGCGAAGTTTTCATCGACCAAGGTTGAGGCCGCCGAAGCGCACAACACGCTGCTGAACAACCCGGCCAACGCCAGGTGTCTCAATCCCATTCCTCGTGAAGCATGAACCTTGCCCATAAGCCTGAACTACTGGAGGGATCCCCGTTCCACCCGCAGTCGCATAAACCGCGGTGAAGCCGGTGTCACCGGTGTAAGATCTTGAAACGTTGCGAGTTCGAATTCCGCGTCGATGGCCTCCACCGACACCTCAACCACCTCGGCCGGATCCGCCGACCACTCGACCTGGTCGGCCGAAACCTCCGGGAGGTAGGTCAGCCCCTCCGTTCCCAAGCGCCGCACAAAGGACAGTGCTGCATGGGAAGTGCCACCACCCCCGATGACGATGTCGATGCGAACGGCCGATTCCACGCCGCCGGGATCCATGGCGTCCAAGCCCAGTGCAAATTCGACAAGGTTCTCCACTCCGTCGTTTTCCGGGTCCGCGTTGTCGCCATACACGGTTGCCTCCTTGGCGGGATCGATCAGGTCGGCGGCGCTGAACATCTCGTTGCGCCACGTGTCGATGGCCCCTCCCTGCACTTGGATCGGAATCGCTGCGCTGGCGGACTTGGGCGCCGTCACGCCACCGTTGCCACTGTCCGCGACATTGACGTTCAGAGTGTCCGCCCCGACCAGGTTCGGGTCGCCGGTGTAGGTGAATCCGGAGGTTGCGGCGACAGTGGAGCGTATGGCGGAGAGGGGCGCACTGATCTGAATGCTTTTGCTGCCGTTGCCCAGCACCTGGTTGGCGGTCACACCGCCAGGCACGGAGGAGGCGACGTCAAGCCGGCCGCGGCTGGCGCTGACGTTGAGCTGCATGATGTCGTTGGGATTGTCCGGGTCATTGATGTCGAGGCTGCTCAGGGACGTCGTTGTGCTCATCTGCGCCGAGAGGCTGGTGAGCCCGCTTATGGAGGGAGGCGCGTTGGTCACCGGAATCGTGATGTTCACCTCCACGGAGAAATCGCTTTCCTGGGAGGACGAATTGTATGCCTTGGCAGCGAAAAAGTAGGTTTGGCCTCCCGTAAGGTTCTGGATGGTGGCGGAGGTGACATTGCCCACGTCCAGCGAGGTGGTGTAGTTGCCGGAGGAGGTCCCGTAATACACCAGGTAGCCAGCGATGTTGGGTTCAGGATTAGCGTCCCAGGTGACTTGGACTCGTCCGGCTTGAAGAGGCATGTTGAACAGCCCCGCCAACGCAACGATTCCAGAAGCACGTACTACACTTCTAAACGTAAGACTCGCGAACTTCATATCCAGGGGGCGAGCCCGCTACCGCGGCGACCTTTAGCTAGTGGTTTGCCAAATCGGCTTTCCTGCGGGGAATGAATGCGGATCGCGCCACCGCGCGGGTCGGATCCGCTCGTCACAAGTCAACCGAACACAGCCTCTTAGGCCGGCCCACGAAGCGTCCGCTGAATCCACGGGGACTTTTTCGAAGCGAGCTTTGGATCCGATTTCATGGTCTCCCCGGAAGCATCCAATCAGCACGGGAAGGTGTCTTGGAAGTGGACAACGACGGAGGCTTGATTCCCGCCATTGAGAGGGGAGACCGATGCCCTCGGGCCGCGGTGTCCAAGGCTTTCACCATGCATCGAACACTCCAAGTGGCTTGGCGGGAGGCGGTATGCGGTCCATCCCCGCTTTCGTCCGCGGCAAGAACACGGTTCGCCCCTGTGCGCTCCTCGCGGTCGAGGTTGCTTCGGTTTCGCAATGTTGCGAAGTAGGTGTGCGGTTTTGCCGGTCATGGCGAGCTCCCACCTCCAAACGCGCTTGGCGGCGCACATGGACAATGAACCTGACATCTCAAGGGCGATTATGAGTACAAGCACGAGCTCAGGAGCATGCCACGTAGCCGCCGCTGTGAGGCGGCGGACTCTGTCGCGATGGATAACGTGACGATCCACCCCCTTACGGGAGATGGCTACGTGTCCCGTGGCGGATGGTGGTTCGCGGGGAGGAGCGATGCGCTCACAGTCCGTTAAAAACGGTCGCCACCGCGGTGACGCGGTGGATGCGCGCAAGCATATTCCCCCCAAATCCGCGCCCTCATCCCGCGGCCGCGGGACGGCTACCACCAAGTCAGAGGTACCTAATCGGGCTGCCAACAGAAGGCACATGCAAGGGGGTAACGAAGTTTGTGAGCTGCAGTGGACCGGAGCCTTGCCGATGAAGAAGGGAATGTGTAGGGTGCCGGCGCCATTCAATTCACCAACCGTTGATCCACGGCTCAAGCCGCCCAGCCCATGTGGGACATCCTGAAAGAGTTCTTTCTGTTCCTGCGACAGGAGAAGAAATGGTGGCTTCTCCCGCTGGCGGTCCTGTTGTTGTTGCTTGGGCTGTTCATGGTGTTCAGCAGCAGCTCCCCACTGGCACCCCTGCTCTACCCTCTGTTTTGAGACCGGGTGGCAGGTGACCGCTGGAGAGAGTGGATCTGGCATCGAACCTGTTGTGAGACCAGGTGAGCGGCAGGCCGGGCCGTTGGCAAAGCCGGCACGGGCGCCTGTGGCACAGATTCTTGCTCATACTCCTGCTCGCATCAGCAGAGAGGAGTAAGAATACGTCATTCCCCAGGCGCTGCTGGGGAAAGAGGGCTGCGCAGCGGGTTGCGACACAAGGTGAAGCATGGGCGAGGAGGGGACAATAGATCTCACCCTATCAAAGGCCCCTCACCCCTGCCCTCTCCCGAAGGGAGAGGCCTTCGACGAGCTCAGTCGAGCGGAGGCCCGTCCTCCGCGCGGAGAGAGGCTGCTGCCCTGATCCCGTCACCCTGGGGTGGCATGCTGTTCCCTCTCCCTCCGGGAGAGGGCAAGGGTGAGGGGCCCGGCAAAACGACGACATGTGGGTCGTTCTTTTCGGGTAAAGGTAAGCGTAAGAGAAAGATGAAACCGGCAGGTCTGACGGCGACAACGCCTCGACTCGCGGACTTTGTCAACAGCGCTGGCGGCCGGTCGCACCGGGCTTGGGGACGGCTTGACAGACCGCTCCAAACCCTGAAGTTTGGACTGGATTCTATGCCTATCTACGAATACGAGCTGTGCGAGGGGGACTGCAAGATCTGCGGCGGGACCTTCACGCTGCGTCGGCCCATGAACGCGCCGGAACTCAAGCAGTGTCCGGCGTGCAAGAAGCCCGTGCGCAAAGTGATCTCCACCTTCAGTTCGCCGACGAAACTGAAGCCCCTCTCGGTTTCCGATGCGAAGAAGGCCGGATTCACCGTGTTGAAACGCCTGGGCAAGGGGGAATACGAACGGCAGTAGGCAAACAAAAGCCTCGCCATATGGCGAGGCGGCTGCCATTTTAGACTCCGGCTATGAGTGATATCGAGCTTATCGAATCGGCTCTTCAGCGCACCGCCCGTCGCCGCCGTTGGCTTCTGATCTGGAAAGGCTTTGGCCGCGGGGCGTTTGTCGGGGCGCTGATCTGGTTTCTCACCTTCGGGCTCTACAAGGTGTTTCCCCTTCCCGTCGAAGCCGTCCTGTGGACGGGCATCGCGGCCCTGGTGCTTCCCTTCCTGGCAGCACTGTCGGCCCTCTTCCAGAAGGTTTCCCTGCTCGAGACCGCCCGTTGGGTGGATGACCAGCGCCGTCTGAAGGAGCGCCTCAGCACCGCCCTGGAGTTTTCCCGCGAGTCCGATCATGACCACTGGAAGCGCCTCGTGGTTTCGGATGCCGCCCAGCATGTTCGCGAGGTGCAGCCCCGCCAGTTGCTTCCCTTCCGCTTCCCCCTTCTGACACGCTGGGCCCTGGTTGTTCTTGCGCTCGGCGTCGGTCTCGGGTTCGTGCCCGAGTATCGCAGCGAAGCCTTTCTCAAGCGCAACGCCGAGATCAAGCACGTTCGCGAGGTGGGCAAATCGCTGGCTGACATGACGCGTCAAAGCCTTGAGACGCGTCCCCCCATCACCGAGACGGCCCGGGAAACCATTGAGGACGTCGCCAAGCTCGGTGATTTCCTGTCCAAGGCCAAGCTGACGCGCGCCGAGGCCATGGACAAGCTGAGCAGCCGGGCCGAGAGCCTGCGCCAGGAGATGGCTTCGCTCGGGGACAAGCCCCTGGTCCGGCCCCTGGAGCGGAATCGCGACGGCTCCGCCACCTCCGCATCCCGCAATGACATGCAGGAGCAGATGGACGCGTTGCAGAAGGCGATGGGCAACACTTCGGCCGATCCGCAAAAGCTCGACCAGCTCAACCAGAAGCTGCGTCAGCTCCAGAAACAGGCGGCCAGCATGCCCGACAAGAATTCCGACGGCGGCCAGCAGGCGCGCGAGCAGCTCGCCCAGGCGCTGGCCGCCCTCTCGCAGGAGGCCAAGAACCTGGGCACCGACCTGCCCAGCCTTGACGAGGCCATCGAGGCGCTCCGCAACAATCAGACCGATCACCTCCTGCAGAACCTCGATGCCGCGATGCATGACATGGAGAAGCTCCAGAGCATGGCCAAGGCGATGCAGCAGCTTAAGGAGCAGATGACCCAGATGGGCAAGGACCTGGCCGAACAGCTCGAGAAGGGCCAGGTGGAGGCCGCCCAGGACACCCTCGAGAAGATGATGAAATCCCTGCAGAACCCCGCCCTTTCGCAGGAGCAGATGCAGAAGATGATGCAGGAAATCGCCGACGCCATCGATCCCGCCGGCGAATATGGCAAGGCCGCCGAGTTCCTTAAGGAAGCCGGCGAACAGTTGCAGCAGGGCCAGAATCCGGGCGCGGCGCAATCGCTGGCCGACGCCGCCAAGGAGCTTGAGAAGATGAGACAGCAAATGCAGGACGCCAAGGATCTCATGGAAGCCATGGCTGCCCTGGAGCGCGCTCAGAATGCCGTCGCGTCCGGCAAAAGCTGGGAGGAATGCCAGGGCAAGGGCTTCTGCCAGCATTGCGGCGGCGCGGGTTGCGGCATGTGCCGTTCTGAGATCGGCCGCTCCTGGGGTCAGGGCGGCGGGATCGGCGCCGGCGTCGGCACCTGGGCCGATGAAGGCTTGAACTACCGTCCCACCTCGCAGCAGCGCGTGGACAACTCCGGCGTGGTCCGGCCCGACATGGATTCCCGCGGCCTGTCCGATCGTCCCGACGACCTCAATCCGAGCCTCAATCCCACCAAGGTCCGCGGCAAGATGTCCCCCGGCCGCTCCATGCCCAGCATCACGCTCAAGGGCGTCCACATCAAAGGGGAGAGTTCGGTCGAATTTGAAGAGGCAGCCGCCACGGCCCAGACCGACGCGGAAAACGCCCTCAACCAGGACCGCGTGCCGCGCCCCTACCTCAACACCGTCCGGGACTACTTCGACGACCTCAAGGAATAGCCGGCCTTCTTCCCCCCACACTTCGGGATTGGATTCCGCGCCACCCGGGAGCATGATCCCCGATCATGAGCACCGAAGAGCAGATCGCCTCCTTCCGCGACACGCATGCCCGGCTCCAGGCCGAGATCGGAAAGGTGATGGTGGGGCAGGACGAAATCGTTTCGCGAACCTTGATCGCCATCATGGCCGGCGGGCACGTACTGCTGGAAGGCGTGCCCGGGCTGGGCAAGACCCTGCTGGTTCGCACGCTGGGAGAGGTGTTGGATCTCTCCTTCAACCGCATCCAGTTCACGCCCGACCTGATGCCCGCCGACATCCTCGGCACCAACATGGTCATGGAGATGCCCGATGGACGGCGTCAGTTTGAATTCCAGGCCGGCCCGATCTTTGCCCACCTGCTCCTGGCCGACGAGATCAACCGTGCCACCCCCAAGACCCAGTCGGCGCTCCTGGAGGCGATGCAGGAGCGACAGGTCACGGCCGGTGGCGAGGTGCGCAAGCTGGCCGCGCCCTTCTTCGTGTTGGCCACGCAGAATCCCATCGACCAGGAAGGCACCTATCCGCTGCCGGAGGCGCAGCTCGACCGCTTCTTCTTCAAGCTGCTGGTCGGCTACCCCACCGCATCGGAGTTGACCGAGGTGCTGAGCCGCACCACCGAGGGAATCCAGCCCAAGGTGGAGAAGGTGCTGGACGGGGCCGGGCTGCTGGAGCTGCAGCAGCTGGTCCGCAACGTCCCCGTGGCGCGGCACGTGAAGGACTATGCCGTCCGCCTTGTGTTGGCCACGCATCCGCAGACCGAAACCGCCCAGCCCATCACCAACCAATACCTCCGTTTCGGCAGCAGTCCGCGCGGCGGACAAACCCTGCTGCTGGCCGGCAAGGTGCGGGCGCTGACCGATGGACGGTTCAATGTCAGCTTCGACGACATCCAGGCCGTGGCCGCCTCCGCCTTCCGCCATCGGCTCATCCTCAACTTCGAAGCCGAAGCCGAAGGCATCACCACCGACCACGTCATCGCCAAAATCATCGAGGAGGTCCCGCGGAACATGGACAAGGTGGTGGTGTAAACCCGAAGCACGAAATTCGAAATTCGAAATCCGAAACAAACTCAAAGGCTCAAATCCAAAACTACCGGAGCGGGCACGTGGCCAAAGAGTCGGAAGCAGAACACTCCATGGTCGAAGAACCATCGGTTTCCGAACGAATTGGGAGCAAGGTCGTTTGACCCACCTCCGACTGCCTCCTGACGTCGGCGATTACTCGGCGTCATTCCAAGAGAGCATAGCCAGCACGGGCAAGTGATCCGAGGACTGGGTGGAGAGCACCTTGATCTCACGCACCACCACCGGCGCCCCTTTCGAGATAAAGATGTAGTCAATGCGGCGATTGGGTGTTTCCACCGGGATCGTCCAGCCCGAACCATCACCGCGTTCCTTCCAGGCGTCGCGGAATCCGTTGGCCACGGCGCGGTAAACCGCGGAGTCCGGTGTCGCATTGAAGTCTCCGGCCAGGAGGATGGGAAGGTGGCGGTGGGGAAGCAGGATTTCGGGCAGTTGCGCGGCGCTGTGGATGCGCTCCTCGTGAGTGCGGCCGGCATCGAAGTGGGTGTTGGCGACCAGGAGCGGCCGATCCTGCACCGTGAGAAGCACCTGCAGGATGCCGCGTTGCTCGACGGGCGCGAGCGGGTGGAAATGGCTGTTGGTCCATTGCCGGATCGGGAAGCGGGTCAACAGGGCGTTGCCATACTCGCCTCCCCCAAAATGGTAATTGTTGGAAAACACGGCGGTGAGTCCGGTGCGGCGCGCCAGTTCCGCCGGCATGTCGATGCGACCGGTGCGTTCGGTGCCCCGGTCCACCTCCTGCAAAGCCACGATGTCGGCCTGATGGTTGGTGATCAGGGTGGCAATGCGGTCGAGGTCGATCACTCCGTCCATGCCTTCGCCGTGGTGAATGTTGAAGGTCATGAGCCGGAACACCGGTGCCGCATCCGACTCGGCCGCGACACCTGCGGGGGAAAACCAAGCCAGGAAGATGAGGACGAGAAGAAACCGGGGCGCTGAATGCATGGAGAAGGTGTGCTGCCCAAGAGAGGCGGTGGTTTGGTGCGGCAACGACCGATGTGCTGCAACCGGACCGCCTAAAGGCGGTACCCGTCGCGACGGGCTGGAGAGGGAGAATCGTCTTCCGCACGGAGAGAGTCCTCCGATCTGAACCCGTACCCTCTCCAGAAGGATTGCGGCTCCCTCTCCCGCCGGGAGAGGGTTGGGGTGAGGGGCCTCTGAATGCTTCGTACACGATCGCGGGCGCTTCACTCCAACAAGTCGCATAAGGAATCTCTTAAGCGGCGGAACCACAAGCGAGCGGGCCGCGGTCGGAGTTCCGCCTTGAGGCGGTCCAAAGTGAGCCAGGTTCATTCGTTCCGCTTCTTCGCGCGGCGCTTGGCCTCAAGCAGGCGGCTGGTGGTGGAGACAGGCGGCTCGTCTTTTTTCCCGGGATCGCCGGGTGTGTCGGCGGGTGGCGTTGGGCCAGGCGACGCGGAGGGTTTTGGTGAGGCCGGTTCGGCGGCGATGGGACCCTTGGGTTGGAACAGGGCGGCGTCGGGTTGCACGGTTGGGCGGACGTGCTTTTCGCGCACCTGGTCGCGCCGGGCGAGGAGGGAGGCGAGGGATTCATCGGTCGGCACGGCTTCGGTCGAAGGCCGCCAGAACACCAGTGTGCGTCGCAGCCAGGCCATGGCCGCCTGCCATTGCTCCCGCTCGATCTGGATGCGTCGCATGCCGACATCGACGAGGAAGAGGAGGATGGCGCACTGGATCAGCCGGACCCAGAGGTCATAGGGTTGGAAGGTGCGGATGCGGTCGTGCCGGAAGGGATTGTCATCCGGAACATCCGGGTCGAGGATGCGGCCGTTTCCGCTCTGGGCCAGGCGCTGGAGGAGGTTGAAATTGGGCGTGGTGTCATTGAACTCGGGCGAGTAGTTGATGCTGGTTCCCACCACCTGGGCGCCGACCACCTGGCCGTTCTCGACCTCGAGGAGGTTCAACAGGTAAGACCCGACCTCGCGCGTGGGGAAGACCGCCTCGTAGCGTCCCGGCCCGGACTGTTCCAGGAAGATGGTCTGGCGTTCGCCGTCCGGGCTGACGACGGCGGCCTGGAGGTTGAGAAAGTTCCGGTAATCGCCTTCGATATCCAGGGCCTCCACCACGACCTTGCCCATGCCGTCCTCGATGGAAATGCTGGCGTCGAACTCGGCGTTCTCGATGCGGCGCAGGCTCCACTGTGCGACCTGTGCCCAGAACTGCCGGTAGTTGTCCCAGCCGAGCCAAAGCCTGGCCCAGCGGGCCTTGGCATCGGAGGTGAAGGCGACGGTGCGGCCCAGGCCGTATTGCCAATGGGCGAGGAGCGGATCGCCCTTCTGGGTGAGGAGCGGCGTTTCCGCCCGTGCCTTGGGCGAGGAACTGACATAACCGAGCAACTGGGGATAGGAGTCTGCACCGATGCCGCGCACCACCTCGCTGGGCGCGGCCAGCACCGGGGTGAACGGCTCCTCGAAGATGGCGGACTTGAGGATGACGGCGGCCTCCTTGATGAAGACCTGGGGAAGGTTGCCGGGATCGGATACGTCGTAGAAGCGGCCCTGCCCGTTGAACGCCATGAACTCCATCGTCTCGGGGCCCGCATGACCGGAGATCAGCACGGTCGAGACGGTGATGCGGTCGTCCACGATGTCGTTCATCAGCTTGGTGGAGGGAGGCGCCGGATCGCCGTCGCTGAACACCACGATGTGCTTGAGGTTGGCGGTGGACTTCTGGAGGGCCTCGTGCGCGCGGCTCATGATGCCCTGGAAGCTGCCGAGATCGCCCTGGTTCATGCCCGCGATTTTGCGTCCCAGTTCCCCCTTGTTTTCCACCTTGGTCAGCTCGAAGAGCCAGCGTTCGGAGCCGTCCCAGAGGATCACGCCCAGCTCGTCCTGGGGTCCCAGCGCGCTCAGCACGCCCAGGGCGCAATCCCGGGCCACCTGGTTGCCGTTGGCAAACTCCATGCCGTGCATGACCAGCACAATGGCGCCGTTGGGCAGCACCTTCTTGCTGTCCAGCTCCATGCTGATGGGCAGGACCGTTTCGAGCGGCGTGTTGCGGTAGCCACCCGCGGCGAACGCCTGATCGCCTCCCACGCAGACGAGGCCGATGCCGAAGTCGCGCACCGCGCTTTCCAGGAGCGTCATCCGGTCCCGACCCAGGTCGCCAGCCGCCACGTTGCTGAGGAAGATGCTGTCGTAGCTGCTCATCTCCGCCAGCGATTCCGGGATGCCATCCACTCCCTTCAGATCCACCCTCAGTTCCGACTCCGTCAATGCCCCCACCAGGGCCTGGTCTTCGTCGGGGTTGGCGGAAACGATCAGGATGCGCGGTTCCCCTCGGACATGGATGAAGCCGGTCGCCTGGTTGTTTTGGGGCAGGAGGTCGCCGTCCACTTCCAGGAAGGCCGTGTAGGTGTAGAAGCCGGGTTCATTGACTTGCTGCGGGAGGGAGAAGAGATTCTTGCCCTGCGCCAGGTCCACCACCTGCTCGCCCAGCGGCTCGTTGTTGCGGTAGAAGCGGACGGTGCCACGCTGCGCACGGTCCGATTCCACGAACACCTTGGCCTCGAAGGTGGTGCCCTCCTTCACCCGCGACGGCAATCCCAGCTTGCTGACGCTGGAATCGCGTCCGCGTTCGGTGCCGACGGGAACCACATCGAGCGACACTCCCAGCGGCTGCGCCGAGAGCAGCGCGGTCATGGCGTCCCCGATGTTCTGGTTGCCGTCGCTGATCAGGACCAGCCGCTTCTGGCCCGTTTCCGGGAAGGCCGCGGTGCCGAGCCGGATGGCGGCCGCCAGGTCGGTTCGCTCCGTTCCCACCACCGCCAGCACCTTTTCATCGTCGAGGTTGATCTGCTCGGAGGCCGAGGATTCAATGGCGGCGTCCGAGCCGAAGACCAGGACGCCGACCCGATCCTCCTCCTCCTTGGCCGACGCGGCGTCGTTGACGAAGAGGCGGGCGGCTTCCTGCTGTGAAGCCGGGACGCTGTCCGACCGGTCGAGAAGGAAGAAGACGTTGAGGCCCTCCCGTGGCGAAAGCCATTGGAGGCCGGCGACGGCGAGGAGCGCGAGAAGCACGATGACCAGGCGCAGGGCCAGGGCGAGGTAGCGTCGCAGGGGGCTGGTCTGGACGTCCGATGCCCGATACCACCACACCACCCACGCCAGTGCCGGCAGCAGAAGCCACAGGAAATGTGGATGGGTGAATTGGAAATTCATCGATGCACCACCGCCATCGTCCCTGAATCGCCCGACGCATCCGTGCCCGTGTCGGGGGCGGCGTTTGTCCGCGGGTACGACGCGCTCGTCGCGTGGGTGGCCGGATGGCCACTGGAATAACCGAGTTTTGCGTCCCGTGCCATTCTTTTTACCTGCGCCGGATCAGCTTCTGGACCCTGTGATTGCCGCTGTCGGCGACATACAGGTTGCCCTTGGAATCGAAGGCCAGGCCCCAAGGATTGTGGAACTGTCCCGGGGCATAGCCCAGGCTGCCGATGGATTCCAACGGCTGGTTGTTGCGCTCGAACACCTGGATCCGGCAGTTGCCAAATTCGCAGACATACTGGCGGCCCTCCGCGTCGGCCTGGACATCGTAGGGATAACTCAATTGCCCGGGGCCTGATCCCGGCCGGCCAAAGGCGTCGATAAAGGTGCCGTCCGCCGAAAACCGCTGGATGCGGTGATTGCATGAATCCGCCACCAGCAGGCGACCCTCCCGATCGAATGTCATCCCTTCCGGCCGGTTGAACTCTCCCGGTCCATCCCCATGGCGGCCGAAGGTGGAACGAAACGACTTATCCGCTCCGGAAAACACCTGCACCCGGTCGTGCGTGGTGTATTCGCACACGTAGATATCCCCGTCCGGATGAACTGCGACCGCGCGGGGCATGTGAAGCTGCCCTTCCTCGGTGCCCGCTGTGCCCCATTGTTCAAGAGGCTTGCCTTCACGATCGAAGTGGTTCACGCGATTGTAGTGGGGTTCCAACAGGACCAGGTAGCCATCCTTGCACCACATCATGCCCTTGGGCCGGCCTTTCTCCGTCTCGGGCATGTACCAGGAGAGCAGGTATTCGCCGTCCGGCGAGAACTTCTGCACGCGTCCCGTCATGTCGATGACATAGAGGTTGTCCTCATCGTCCACGGCCACCGAACGCGGCTTGCTGAACTGTCCGAGCGCGGTGCCGCGCGTCCCGATGACCTCGACCCGTTCGAAGAGTTTGCTCGAGAGACTCGGCTCATGGGTGGAGGGGGAGCAGGAAGCCAGGAGCAACGCCAGGCATGCGGCCAACAGGGGGGGCAAGCCACTTACTTGTGAAAGGAGTGCTTTCATCTCCTGTTCCTTGGAAGAGCCGCGCCCACGAGGCGCCTGACCGCGCTCCCCGCGATGACCAGGACGCCGGGCAGGATGGCCAGGGCCACGAGGATCAGGCAGAGGGCGTTCACCTGGTCATTATGACCATAGTGGAGGAGATTGAAAACACGCAGGGCCAGGGTTTCGCCGCCAGGCGGCGTGATCAGGACCAGGGTTTCCACATCCCATAGGCAGAGCAAATAGGTGAGATACCATGTCCCCTCCACGGTCCGAGTCAGATGGGGCCATTGGACATGCCGCAACAGGGCCCAGTTGGAGGCGCCGCTGGCGCGGGCGGCGTCCGTCAGGTCCCGGTCCATGTGCTGAAACGCCTGCCGCATCCCCTGCCAGGCGGGCGCCGCGTAGCGGATGGTCCAGGCCAGGATCACCACTCCGGATCCACGGTAGAGCGCGTCCAGCCAGGGGCGATTGAACAGGAGGATGAGCAGGATCCCCAACGCCACTCCCGGCACCAGGAATGGCAGCCACAGCAGGCGAAGCGCGCGAACCTTCCAGGTGGCCACGCCCAGCGCCACGCAGACGGTGGCCGTTCCCGCCGCCAGCAGGAAGGTATGCAACGCCGGTCTCATCGACGCCTCCAACGCCGGCATCAATTGGGACCAGGTCCGGGTGTTGCAAAGCAGGTGCCCCAAAGGCACCCCCGCGGAAAGCAACAGAGTCACCGACAGCACCGCGCGGGCGGCCCATCCCCACGCCGTTCCGAGCCGGTTGCGGAACAGCACAGCCGACAAAGGGCCGCTGAGGCGCGGCCATGAAATGGCCCTGTCCCTGAGCACCAGCAGCAGGGTCAGTGGGGCGAGCACAAGTGGCCAGGCGGTCCGCAGCGCTTCCCCGTAGCTGAAGGTGGTATTGAACTGCACCCAGAGCATGGCCGGCAGCACCTTGACCTGGAGCAAGGCCGGCACCGCGAAGTGGTTCAGCACCAGAACACCCGTGATCACCGCGGCGAACATCATGGAACCCCGTCCCACCGGCCAGAGCACCCAGCGGATCAGGGCCCATCCCGTCAGGACGGAGTCCTGTTCAAGGTGAGAAGGATCCAGTCGCTGCCAGGCCGACCACACAAACAACAAGGTCACCGGCCAGGTCAGGCCCGCAAGGACGAGCACGGCACCCGGCAACGAGTACAGAGAGAAGAGACCTTCGTGATCCAGGCCCAAGCCCAGCGGGTCGGCAAGGTCCATCCAGCAGTTCGTGACCAGGAAGGGCGGCAGGGCCATGCCCAAGACGGATGCGCCGAGCCAAATGCGCCGAGCCGTCGGCCGGCATGTCAGCAGGGCCACGGCGCCCGCCATGCCCAGGAGCAGGCAGAGTAGCGTGGTGCCCGTCGCCAATAGCAGACTGTTCTGTAGCAGCACCCAGTTCATGTCCCCGAGAGCGATGCCCCGTGGCCTTCAGCGGAGGAAGATGGATTCGAGTTGTTTGGAGGTGGTCTCAAGGTCGCGGAGCAAGCCGTCCCAATCCGGATTCAGCACGGCGACGGAAGGGGGATGCCGTTCCGCTCCCTCGAGCGCGTGCACCTCGACCAACCGCCCCGCGATTCGGGGTTCGAGCAGGTAGTCCGCCAGTCGTTGAGCCGCCTCCGGATGCGGCCCACCATGAACGAGCGCCACGGTGTTGGGAATGAGCAGCGAGGCCGTGGTCAACGGGAGCGCGCGGAGGGGCAGGCCCTCCCGCTGTCCGGCGGCAATGTCATCCGAATCGGTCATCCCGACCGACGCGCGTCCGCTGCCCACCATCCGCACCACCACGGAGTTGCCGTCCACGACAATTGGTTCGTTGGCAGCCAGGGCCCGGCACCAGGCCTCCCATCGTTCTGCGCCCCAGGCTTGGCGCAGGGCGTGGAAGTGCGTGGCGGTGGTCCCGAACATCGGATACGCCATTGCCACCTTCCCTCGCCACATGCGGTTGGTCAGATCGATCCAGTCGGCGGGGGCCGACGTTGCGGGGATCAGATTGGTGTTGAGCACGAGGCGACGGGACCGGTAGCCAAACGCGTTCCAGCCTTCCGCCTCCAACACGCCTTTCGCCACGAGTTGGCGCGTGCGCATTTCCTCGTTGCTCCAGAACACATCGCACCGTGGATGGGCGCTTTCCGCGAGGAGGCGATTGGCCAGCCCCACCGTTTTCACAGCCTCACTGTCATGCACGACAAGGGCGCGAATGCCGGTCTCGGCCGTGAATTCGCGAAGGATGGATTCGGAATAGACCTGGTCCTGCGAGGTATAGATCACCACTTCCGCGCCCGGTTCCGAACGGCACCCGGCCAGGAGCAGGATGAGGAGCGCGGGCAGCAAAAGGTGATGGAAGGCGCGGCTTGGGGATGGGAACCGGGCCCGCCAGAACCGGTTGAAGCCGGGACGACGAACGCTGGCGACTGCGTTTGTAGTTCTGGCTTTAGCCAGTCCCCGGTTCATGGGGAGCCCGCACCTCCAATCGGATTGGACGCGCATTGGGACCATGAACGGTACCATGCAAGTGCCCCTCACCCCTGCCCTCTCCCGCGGGGAGAGGGAGACCGGTCCTCTCCGCGGAGAAAGGCCCCTGCGCTCATCCCACCCACCTGCCGCGGCTCGCTGTTTCCTCTCCCCGCGGGCCTTCGCCACGCCGTAGCGGCTTCGGTCGCGCAGGCGGGAGAGGGTCAGGGTGAGGGGCCATTGAAGAGTGCGTTCAGGATTGTGGTTCATGGAAGGAAAGCCTTTCCCGGCCGTCGGCGAAGTGGGCTGCCCATCCGACTCAGGCCGTGCGTTTGTGGTAGTACCACCATTCGAAGAGGAGCACGGCGAGGGCAAGGAGTGCGATCCAGCGCCAGATTTCGACGTTGGCGCGCTTGATCGTGGTGGCCTCCACAGATTCGAATTCCCCGAAGGGGAGCGCATCCCGAGGCATGATGGCGGTTTCATTGGCATCAAGCAGGTTGACGCAGAACTGGGTCATGTTGGTGCCGGCTTGGACGGTGTAGATCCCCTGCGCGAAGGTCTTGCCGAAGATCAGTTCGCGCGTTTCGCCTGCGAGCGCAAGGTCCTCCCTGGTGCCGTCCGGGAGCGTGACCGTCGCTTCGCTGACCGGCTGGAGCAGGTTGAGCTGATAGGGGTTGCCGGCCTGCACCATCTGGCGGGAGGCGTTGATATTGGCCGGGTTCATCCAATCGACGGCATTGGCGATGAAGATGGGAAAGGCGATGCGGAGCGGCCAGGTGCTTTGGAGGACATCGAAGCCGACCCAGACCAGGCGGTGTTGGTCGATCTCGCCGGCGATGATCAACGGCGTTTCGGGTGACTCGACCAGGGGGACACCCCAGCCCGGGGGCTGGACCACGAGCGCCTCGGCCACCTGGATGTTGTCGAAGTTCACGAACCGCAGCAGGGGGTGCGTGCTTTTCCAATCCACGATGGGAGGCGCCTCGGTGCGGGACCAGCCGGCGGGGAACCAGTTGGTGCTGGTGGTGTTGAGGGCCAGCGTATGCACGGCGGGCCAGACGATTGGCAGCACGTCGTCGAGCACCGCCAGGTCAAAGTTCTCCGCCGCGTCGTTCAAGCGCGGCGCCACCGTCAGCTCCACGCCCGGCACGCCACGAAGCGCCTTTTCGAGGAAGCGATTGCCGCGCGTGACGAGGATCACCTTCATGGGTTGGGGTAGCCGGCTCAGAATCACGGCCTCGTTATCCACGGCCAGCGCGTCGGTGCCGGTCAGGCGCAGGGTGAAGACGCCGTCATGGTCCTGGGGTGCAAAGAAGACCAGCGGCTCGGTGTTGGTCGGGCCGATGTCGAGGGCGCGTCGCTCCAGGAGAGTGCCCTCGAAGAGCAGCTCGATGTCGGAGGTGAGGCGGTTGGTGCCGGTGTTGGCCACGGCGGCGAAGATGGCTCGTTCCTGTGCGTTTTCCGGATTGGCCTTCACGTCCAGGGCCACCAAACCGAGATTGTCTCCGCCCTGGCCGACCTTGTGATAGACAAGGGGCAGATTCTGGTTGGCCACCTGGTCGAGATCATTGGCCGCGCCGTCGCTGAAGAGGTGGATCTCACCCGTGGTGACGCTTTCCTCGCCGCGCTTCTCGAAGGTGAAGGCGGCCGCGGTCTTGAGCGCCTCGGCCAGCCGCGTCGGGGCGTCGGAGGGTTCGCAGGAACGAATCGCGCGGCGCAGCGCGACCTTGTTTCCGGTGGGGGACTGCTTCACCTCGGTGGTGGCCCCGGCCAGCAGCACCATCATCTGTTCCCCGTCGCGCAGTCCGTCCACCCAGGCCAGGGCCTCCGACTTCGCCTGCTCGAAGCGGCTCGGCTCGACATCGGTGCTTTGCATCGAGGCCGATCCGTCCAGGACGATCACCTGAAGCCGGGTATGATCCGCCTGGCCCGAAAAGTAGGGACGGGAGAGCGCCAGCACGGCCAGGAGCAGCATGAGGATCTGCAGGAGGAGCAGCCAGTTCTTCCGCAGCTTCTGGAAGGGCGAGCTGGCCTGCGTCTCGGCCAGGTATTTCTGCCAGAGCAACGTGCTGGAAACCAGCTTGACCACCCGCTTGCGCTTGAGGAGGTAGAACACCACCACCACGGGGATCGACAAGGCGAAGAGGAAGGCCAGCGGGGCGAGAAAACTCATCGCCACACCTCCGCTTCCCGGAGCCGCTGAAGGAGCAGCTCCTCCAGCGTCATGTCCGACGGAGCCATGAAATACTGGATGCCGCGCACCTGGCAGAATTCGCGCAGCCGCTGGCAGTAACCCTGAACCATGCGCTGATAGGTCTTGAGCCGGAACTTGCCGAAGGTGACCTCCTCCATGTGGCCCGACTCCGAATCGACCAGACGAAGATCACCATAGGTCGAGGGATTCAACTCCTCGGGCGCCAGGATCTGGATGACATCGATCTGGAATCCGCGTCCGAGCAGTGACTTGAGCCCGGCCTCGTAGCCCTCGGGGTCGAGAAAGTCGCTCAGGACGACGGCCACTCCGGTCCGGCGTGATTCCAACGCGCCTCGACGCAGTGCGGCGTTGAGGTCTGCCGACCCGGAGGCGGAGAGTTGATGCAGGTGCTGGAAGAATTGGAGGGAACTCTTGCGCCCGCGAACGCTGCGCAAGGCGCCGCGCACCGCCGCTTCGGCTTCATTGTCGGGAAAGGGGATCACGCTGACACGGTCAAACCCGCACAGCGCCACATAGCCGACGGCCGCGGCGACCTTCCGGGCGAAGTCAAACTTGCGCGGCTCCCCGAAGGTCATGGACTCGCTCGCGTCGAGAAAGATCCGGACGGGCAATTCGCGTTCCTCCTCGTAGAGCTTGAGGAAAAGCCGGTCGAGTCGGCCGTACAGGCTCCAGTCCAGATAGCGGAAGTCGTCCCCGTGGCTGTAATTGCGATGGTCGGCGAATTCCACCGACTGGCCGCGGGCGCGGCTTCGTCGTTCCCCCTTGCCGGTGGACTTGGAACGGCGCTGAGCGAGCAGCTGCAACTGTTCGAGTTGCCGCAGCAGGCGTGGGTTGAGCAGGTCATCCGCCATGGGGTGCGCGTCAGCGTCGCGTGGGATCCGGGGCCATCCCGGGCAGTCTAGGCCCCGAGACGGCGGATGGGAAGGCGGGAAACGGATGGTCGGCGCGCCCGGGCGTGATTAAAAGTGGGTGACCCAATGGAGTCGGAGCAAGAATACGTCATTCCCCAGACGCGACTGGGGAAAGAAGACTGCGCGGCGGGTTGGGTCACAAGGTGAAACATGGGGCGAGGAGAGCACCCTACACCGCACCCTATCAAAGGCCCCTCACCCCTTCCCTCTCCCGCAGGGAGAGGACTTCGACGAGCTCAGTCGAGCGGGGATCCGTCCTCTCCGCGGAGTAAGGCCCCTGCACTCATCCCTCTCACCCATCTTAGCTCGCTGTTCCCTCTCCCTGCGGGAGAGGGCAAGGGTGAGGGGCCCCGGCAAAACGACAACATGTGGGTCGTTCATTTCGGGTAGAGGCCAAATCAGCGGTTGAATGGCATCCCAGCATCACCCATTTCCAATCACATCCTCGTCGCCCCATCGCCCCCTCGTCACCCCAAGCACATTGAGATATACTGGACGCGGGGATCATCCCCCTCCGGATCGCCATGAAGCCCTGGTCCATCCATTATCTGGCCAAGTGGAAAAGCCTGCTCCGGGAGACCACACCGTCTCCGGAGCAGATCGCGATGCGGCTGCGGGCGGTGGAACGGGACATTGTGCTCCCGGTCAAGGCCGTGGCTGTGGGGTTCCTCTTTTACTACTTCTTCTTCACCCAATGGTTTGAGGACCCGGAAATCCCGCGATCGGTGGCGCAGGCTGCGGTGGAGCGGTTTTTCTTCATCTACCTTGTCCTGAACGTGGCGGTGGCGCTCTCCCTGGTCTTCTCGCGCCGTCTTCCGTCGCCCTTCATGGAGGGCGTCATCTTCACCAACAGCTTTGTCGATGGGCTCTTCATGGCGGCTCTGACGTTTGTCACGGGCGGCTTTGACAGCATCCTCTACTGGGTGTTTCTCGGGCTGATCGTGCGCAATGCACTCAGCGTTCCGCTGGCGGTGCCGCAGATCATCCTCAACCTATCCATCAGCGCCTGTTACTTCACGGCCGGACTGATGGACGTGGCCATCGACAGTGAGTGGTTTGGGCTGGAGGCGGACGGGGTGGACGAACTGAATCCGACCGAGCCCTTCCTGCTGCGCCTGATCGTGCTCTGGCTCATGACCGCCTGCTGTTATGGCGTGCAGGTGCTCTTCGAGAAGCAGCGCAAGACGGTCGAGGAGTTCCAGGAGACGAGCATCCGGGAAGGGCGCATCAAATCCGCCGGGCGACTGGCGGCGGAGATTGCCCACCAGCTCAAGAATCCGCTTGGCATCATCAACAATGCCGCCTGGTCGCTCCAGCGCGCCGTGCAGGACGGACGCCCGCCCAAACTCCAGCAGGTGCAGATCATACGGGAGGAGGTGGAACGGTCGGACCGGATTCTGACCCAGCTAATGGGTTACGCCCAGCTGGCTGAAGGCAGGGTGGAACGGCTCCTGTTTCCGGAAGTGCTCGAGGCCGCCATCCAGCGGGTTTTTCCCGAAGGCGGCGCCTTCCGGGTGCAGTTGCGCCGGGACCTGGATCCTGATCTGCCGCCGCTGATCATGCAGCGCCCGCATCTTATGGAGGTCCTCGTCAACATCCTCCAGAACGCCCGGGAAGCCCTGCAGGGGCAGGGGGTCGTGGAGGTCAGCGCCCGGCACGTGCCCGGCCCCGCGGTGAAGATCACCATTCGCGACGACGGACCGGGGGTGGATCCAAAGGTGTTGCCGCGCCTGTTCACGCCCTATTTCACCACGAAAGAGAAAGGCACAGGGCTGGGCCTGGCCATCGCCAGAAACCATGTGGAGATGTATTCCGGCACGATTCGTGCCGAATCAAGGCTTGGAAAAGGAGCGGCCTTTATTATAGAGTTACCCACCCGAACAATCCTTAGGAAATCACCATGAAGGGGACGTTGCCACCTATCCTGGTCGTTGACGACGAGAGAAACATGCGCCTCTCGCTGGCCCACATTTTGGAGGACGAAGGCTACGCTTTGGAGGCGGTTCCCAACGCGGAAGCCGCCCTGGAACTTCTCGAACGGGGCACCTTCATGATGGTGATCACCGACGCGCATCTCGAGGGGATGAGCGGCTATGAATTGCTGGACCGGATCCGCCCGCGCTGGCCCGACCTCCCGGTGCTCGTCATCACGGCCTACGCCACCCCCAAGCTGGCCGTGCAGGCCATCAAGAGCGGGGCCATGGATTACCTCTCCAAGCCGTTTGAGCCGGAGGAACTCCTGCATGCCGTCTCCCGGTGCGCCGAGCGCCATCGGCTCCTGACCGAGAACGCCAACCTCCGCTCCCGCGCCAGCGAGCCATATCAACTGGACCACATCATCGGCGCCTGCCCGGCCATGACGGAACTCCGGCAGATGATTGCCACCGTGGCCCAATCCAACGCCACTGTGCTCATCCTCGGCGAAAGCGGCACCGGCAAGGAACTGGTCGCCGGCGCCATCCACCAGCTCAGCGCCCGCTCCGCCGCGCCCTACGTCCGGCTGAACTGCGCCGCCATTCCCGAAAACCTCCTGGAGAGCGAACTCTTCGGTCACGAGAAGGGCTCCTTCACCGGCGCCGTCCGCCAGAAGGCGGGGCGCGTCGAGGAGGCCGATGGCGGGACCCTGTTCCTGGACGAGATCGGGGACATGAGCCGTCCGCTTCAGGCCAAGCTGCTTCGATTCCTCGAGGACGGCTCGTTCACCCGCGTGGGCGGCAATGAGGAACTGCGTGTCGAGGTCCGCGTCCTGGCCGCCACCAACCGGGACATCGTGGAGGCCATTCAGCAGAACGAGTTTCGCGAGGATCTCTTCCACCGCCTCAATGTCGTCCAGCTCCGCCTGCCGCCGCTTCGGGAGCGTGGCCGGGACATCATCCTGCTGGCGGAACATTTTCTCAAGCGGTTCAACCATTCCCTGGGCAAGCACGTCCAGGGAATCACCCCCGCCGCCCGCGAGCAGCTGCTCGGGCACCACTGGCCGGGCAATGTCCGCGAACTCCGGAACGTGATGGAACGCTCCGTCATCCTCGAACAGAGCGAGGAGGTGCAGGCCCGCAGCCTTCCGGACTTCCACATCGAGGAGCAGCTCCGCAAGGGCGACGCGCCGGCCTTGTCCGCGGATCATTCCCTGGACGAGCAGGTCGCCGCCTTTGAGCGGGCGCTCATCCTCAATCGGCTCGAGCAGCACCACTACAACCTCACACGAACGGCGGAGGACCTGAAGATCAGCCGCCATGCGCTGCGCTATCGCATGCAACGCCTCAATCTCCCCACCGGTTCCGAGAAGGAGGAGGAAGGGGCCGCGGCAGCCGCCGGAAAGGAAGGGCAGACGTGATGCGCCATCTTCTGGGAATGCTCGCCCAGTCGGATCCCACCTCAGACCTGCTGAGCCCTGGAGGCCGCGGCTTCGGCGACTTCAAGGCCACCGATACCCTCGTCATCCTCGGCTTCATCGTCGTCCTGGTCGTGGCCCTGTTCGCCTGGGCCTTTTTTATCCGCCGTCGTCCGACCGAGCAACACGGCGCCCACGCCCTGGTCCGCCCTTCACGCCGCGCCCGCCGTCGCTCGCGCCGAAACCGGGAGGTGGCCCCGGCCGAAACCGGCACCGATCGACGCCTGCGTGTCCGCCGCCGCCGCCGCCGCCGATCCCGTGAAGACTTACCCCGCAATCCCACGCTCGGGGAAACCGGCGGTCTGCCGCCTCCCCGTCCCGATGAGCCGGATGAGACTTCACCGCCCGCCGAGTCGCGCGCCTGACCATGACGGAAAGCCACACGATCACACGGAAAAGTGCCTCCAACCTGGCCCTGGCCTTCATCCTCCTCCCCAAGCTGAAGCGGGACGGCATGTCCGCCCTCTACGCCTTCTGCCGCGAGGTGGATGACATCGTGGACGAGGAGCAGGCCAGCATCCCGGCTCGACGCGAACGGCTCGACGCCTGGCGGGAGGATATCGAACGCGCCTGCCACGGCGGCTCACCCCGCTTCGTCGTCAACCAGGAACTCCAGCCCGTCATCGAGCGTCATCATCTCCCCTTCGATCTGTTTCACGAACTCATCAAGGGGGTGGCCATGGACCTCGACATCCAGCGCTATGAGACCCTCGACGACCTCGAACTCTACTGCTATCGCGTCGCTTCCGTCGTCGGCCTCCTCAGCATCGAGATTTTCGGATACCAGAACCCGCGCTGTCGCGAATATGCCGATGCGCTGGGCAAGGCCCTTCAGTTGACCAACATCCTCCGCGACGTCGGCATCGACGCGCGCCGCGGCCGCATCTATCTTCCGCACGAGGATCTCTCCCGGTTCGAGGTGCGCGAGGAGGACATCCTCAGCCTGCGCTATTCCGACCGCTTTGCCCGGCTGGGCGAGCACGTGGCGTCCAAGGCGCGCCACTTCTACCTCCTGGCCCGGCAGTCCCTCCCCCCCGAGGACCGCCGGTCGATGGCCGCCGCCGAGCTGATGGGCACCGTCTATTGGCGCCTGCTTCGCAAGCTGGAGTTCAGGCAGTTCAACGTCTTCGGCCCGCACCCCACCCGCCTCAGCAAGGGCCACAAGATGCTCCTCATCCTCCGCACCTGGTACCGCATGTTGTCCGGGGCCATGATCCCGAACTACGGCACCCCGTAAGCCGCCCCCTTCCGGCATGAACGCCGAGCCGGTGCCGTCCGATGGGCCTATCGGTTCAACCCGGCTCGTCCTGGCTCGCCTCCCCGGCCGCTTGGTCCACCAATGGCTGCAACACCTCCGCCAGCCGACGGGCGGCCAGGCGCGTGTGGCGTTGCAAGGCCAGCAGACCCCCGATGCGGGAGGGCCGTGCGAGCAGGGCCAGCGCAAGGCGAGGGAAGCTCAAGGTCATGCGCGAGGTCATCAGGCGATTGAAGTCCACCGGCAGGTCCTCCTGTGCCGCGTCCGAAACGACGCGCATGGTGGCCGAGGGGATGCCGTGCGCGCGGCAGAGCTGCCGCAACACGCTCGATTCCATCTCCACAACCTCCGCGCCCGTCTCCGCGTGAAGCCGCTGCTTCTCCGCGGCGGTGATCACAACTCGTTCCGAGGCGAGGAAGCGCGCCTGGCGTGCGCCCGCACGAAGAAGTTCCGCGCGCCATGGGAAGGCGTCGTCGGCATCAAACACGACAGTGCCAACCCGCAGCGAAGGGTCGAGCGCGCCGGCGAAGCCGCAGGTCATCAACACTTCGGGACGTTCCCTCCGCAGTCGGGTCGCCAAGTGCCGCCGGGCGTTGTCGATGCCCATGCCGGTGACCAGAACCGGTACGGCGCGCCGGTTGAGAAAGGCCGCCTCCTCCCGGACGGCGACGCAAATCCACAGCCCGGAGGACGGCGGATCGGCATCACTTGATGCCGGCGAGGCGGGTTTTCCAGACATGATGAAGGGCGGCGGTGGCCTGGACATCGCGGAGGCAGTATTCCGCGATCTCCCGATGCCTTCCCTCTTCGCGCAGACGGCGCACATCCATCCCCGTCACCCCTTCGCTCTTGGGCGAGGGAATGCCGAACGCCTTGCAGTAGAAGTCGAGGTTGAAGCGCCGGGCCGCTCCGTCCCGGCCGCTGACGCCGTAAAACGTGAGCTGTTCAGCCAGGTCGCAGTGGGGTTCCGTCGCGAACCGGTAACCGAGCCACTTCTTCTGGCTGATGGGCACATCGAGCTGGGCAGAGCGCAGGTAGAGGAAGGGGATGTCGAATCCGCGCCCGTTGAAGGTGACGATCTGTTCGTAGTGCTTGGCGGCCTCCCAGAAAGCGGTGAGCAGCTCGACCTCGTCCGCGCAGGGGGTGAATTCCACGGGGCCGCCGTCGCTGCCTTCCTCGGGATCCTCGGCGAGAAAGAGGACCTTCCCCCGTTCGGACTCGGTGTTAAGCATCGCAATGCAAACCACTTCCGAAGTAAACGGCCAAAGGCTCATCATCTGTTCCAGCTCGGCCCGGCGGGCGGCCTGGGATGCCTCATCCGGTTGTCGCGCCGCGTCGCGAAAGAGGTATTCCTGCTGGGCGAGATCGAAATGATCAGGGGGAAGGGCGGCGGTCTCGATGTCAAAGACGAGCGTGGCCATGGCGCGATGCGGGCAAAAAAAATCACCAGAATGGGGACTGGTCAAACAACCCAGTCCAACCATTCTGGCGACTGATCAGAAGTTACTTCTTCTTGGCAGTCTTCTTGGCCGCCTTCTTGGCGGTCTTCTTCTTGGCAGTCTTCTTCTTAGCAGCTTTCTTCTTTGCCGGCACAGGTAATCACCTCCCGTTCTTTGTTTGCGCCCGTGAAACAAACGAGCCCAGTCGACACCTCACTGGTGTTGCAACATACGTCCGTGTTCGCGACTGGGCTCAACTTCATTTCGGCGCGCGAAGCGTTCTCACAAACTTTTCGCTTCGCATTTTGTTCGCCGCAATCATGCAGCGCTCAATGTTTCTTAAACGGAAGAGGACACAACGCAAGCATTAAAAACACTTTTGTGAAGAAAAATCGCGCGCGCTCCGACGACGTTGTTTTGTCCGGACGCGCCTCGCGATGCGCTCGTCATCCCTGCACGACGTCGCTCCTCACGCGCCGAACTTGTCGAACATGCGCGCGTTGGCTTGCATGAGTCGCATGAGGAACTTCGCTTCCTGAATGCCCAGAGATCCCTGGTTGCTTGTCGCTTCGGTGAAGCGTGGAAAGCGATCGCTGCCCGCGAACTCCGACACGAGCAGCACCGGTTGCGGATGCCACGAGTGTCCCTTCATCGGACACGGCGTCGAATGGTCGCCCGTGATGGCAAGCACGTCCGGCCGCTTCTTCAACAACACCGGCAGCGCGGCGTCCAGTTCCTCGATCGCCTTCTTCTTCGCCTCGAAGTTCCCGTCCTCCCCGTACATGTCCGTGTTCTTGTAGTGGATGAAGAAGTAATCGTATGCGTCGTGCGCGTCGAGGTAGCGCTCGAACTGCTCGGTCAGTGTCTGCGACCCTTCCAGCTTCGACATGCCCACGAGCTGGGCCAGTCCCTTGTACATCGGGTAAACCGCCACGCACGCGGCCCGCAATTGATAGCGCACCTCAAAGGTCGGGATGTCCGGCTGGTGCGCGATGCCGCGCATCAGGAACCCGTTGGCGGGCAGCTTTCCCGACAGCACCGGCAGCGCCGCCTTGTAAAAGGCCTCCACCAGCCCCGCCGCCTTCGCCGCCTTCGCCGAACCGGCCACGACCGGCTCCGAACGGGGAATCGGCAAGCCTTCACGGTGCGGATCCGCGTCCGTCAGTGGGCCCTCCAGTCCCTGACCCCGAAACACCACCACGAACCGATGTCCCTTGCCCGGCTGGATCAGCACCTCCGCGTCCCCGACCGACGTCACCTTCTGGCGGAGCAGTCCGCACAGCTCTTCGCAGATGCTGGTGTCAATGCGCCCCGCCCGCCGGTCCGTCACCACCCCCTTCGCGTCCATCGTGCAGAAGTTGGCCCGCGCCGCGACGTCCCCCGGCTTCAGTTCCAAGCCCAGCCCGAGCGCCTCGATCACGCCCCGCCCGACCTGGAACTCCAGCGGGTCGTAGCCGAACAGGCCCAGATGACCGGGCCCACTGCCCGGTGTGATGCCCGGCGCCACCGGCAGGAGGCGGCCCTGCGCACCCGTCACCGCCAACGCATCCAGGTTGGGCGTCCGCGCCGCTTCCAGGGGTGTCGTGGCGTCCGCGCCGCCCACCGCGATGTCGCCCAACCCGTCCAGGACCAGCAGCACCAGCTTGGACTTCGTCTTCAGTGTGAGTTCGGAATACAAATCGTCGAGTTTCATGATGATCAGCGGCGTGGATGGATGCACGGGGCCGGTTGCCCGCCCGGCGCGCATGTTGGCAACCGCCCATGGCAGCGGCAACCACGAAATGGGAGAGCGAACCACGAAACACACGAAACACACGAAAGAGGGAGACGCTGGACTAGTCGCGCGCTTAGCTGCAACTCAGAGGCGTCGCGGACAGCGTCCGGGGTAGCAGCATCTCCATGTTCTCCTCCTGTTTCGTGTGTTTCGTGTATTTCGTGGTTCTCCTTCCCCCCCATTTCGTGGTTGCCAACCCGCTTCGTGCTTCTGGACACTCCGCTTCCATGGCTTCCGTGGAACTCCAGGATCTTTCCAAGACCCACCTCGGTCCCGCCGGGGAGGAGATCCGCGCGCTGCACCGACTCAGCCTCCACGTCGCAGACCGGGAGTTGGTCGTGCTGGTCGGTCCTTCCGGATGCGGCAAGACCACCACCCTGCGTCTCATCGCCGGCTTGGAGTCCGCCACCGGCGGTTCCATCTCCATCGGCGGCCGCTGTGTGGACGCGCTGCCGCCCAAGGATCGCGACGTGGCCATGGTGTTTCAGAACTACGCCCTCTTTCCCCACCTGACCGTGCTGGACAACATGGCGTTTGGCCTTCGACTCCGGCGCGTGCCGCGCGCGGCACGCGAAGCGCGCGTGCGCGAAGTCGCCGAGCTGCTGGGGTTGGAGGGACTTCTGCGGCGCAAGCCCGATGCGCTTTCAGGCGGACAACGTCAGCGCGTCGCCCTGGGCCGGGCCATGGTGCGCAACCCCAGCGTCTTCCTCCTGGACGAACCCCTCTCGAACCTCGACGCGAAAATGCGCGTTCAGATGCGACTCGAACTGGCCCGGCTCCACCGCCGCCTGGCCGCGACAATGATCTACGTGACCCACGATCAGGTGGAGGCAATGACCTTGGGCGACCGCATCGTGGTGTTGCACGAGGGTGGAGTTCAGCAGATCGCCCCGCCGATGGAACTCTACGAGCGTCCCGCCAACCTCTTTGTGGCCCGCTTCATCGGGTCGCCGGCCATGAATACCATGGAGGGAACTTTGCAGCGCGTGGGAGGAGCCTGGCGCATGCAGCCCGAGGACGCCTCACAGCCGTCCTTGCCGCTGGCCTTGACGGCTGCGCAGTCCACCGCTTTGGAAGGGGCCGCGGTGCCGCCGGACCGGCGCCTCGTCATCGGAGTGCGCTCCGAACACCTTCACCTGCGTGAAGCGGGAGCCCAAGGGGATTGGACCGCCACTGTGGACCTGGTGGAAACGCCGGGGGCGGATCTGCACGTGCACGTGATGCTGGCCGGCCAGCCCTGGGTCGTTCGCGCGTCCCTGGCCGAGCGATGGCAGGCGGGACAATCCGTCGGCGTGTCGGTGGAGTGGCCCGGCGTCCGGCTCTTCGATGCAACCACCGGACGTGCCATGGTGTAGGGGAAGCAGGAGAGCTGATGGACCTTGGTGTGGTCCTCCCAAAGAACTGGGATCGTGGAAGTACTTTTCAAAGGCCCTCACCCTAACCCTCTCCCGCCGGGAGAGGGAACAGCGAGCCGGGATGGGCCAGAGGAATGAGCGCAAGGGCCTTTCTCCGCGGAGAGGACGGGCCTCCCTCTCCCCACGGGAGAGGGCAGGGGTGAGGGGCTTTTGCGTGGTACGGTCCATGGTCCTCATGCGCGTTTCCTTGAGCTGGAAGGACTCGCGCCTCCCCGGGAACGGCCCTCAGAAGCTGTTGAGGGTGTCGATCATCTGCCGGAGGCGACCATAGTCACGCTTGTTGAACTCAAAGGCGATCCGCGCGAATTCGAGGTCCTGCCCGTCCTCCACCTCCTCCGGCGTCGGCTCGATCCGCTCGATGCGGCCGCGCGTGATGATGTCCCCGAAATCCTCATTCAATCCCTCCAGCGCATGCGCGCTGGGCGCGTAGCGCAGCCGGATCACAAGTCGTTCCCGGACAAACCGGAGCGAATGAAAGTTCCGGTAGAACCGGGTGATGGACCTGACCGCGGTCTCGATGTCGTCGGTGATCTCGTAGAGGTGCAGGTCATCCGGGGAGATGAACTGGTTGCGGAGCAGGTGTTCGCGGACGTGCTTGTCCCAGGTGCGCCAGTAGGCGCCGCCCGGCCGGTCCATCAGGACCAGCGGCATCAGCCGGCTCTTGCCGGTCTGCATGAGCGTCAGGGCCTCGTACCCTTCGTCCATGGTCCCGAACCCGCCTGGAAAGAGCACGATGGCGTCGGAGTGGCGGAGGAAGGTCAGCTTGCGCGTGAAGAAATACTTGAAGGTGATCAGCTTCTTGTCGCGCTGGATGATGGGATTGGCGTTCTGTTCCCAGGGCAGCCGGATGTTGGCGCCGAAGCTCTTCTCCGGGCCCGCCCCTTCGTGGCCGGCCTGCATGATCCCCGGGCCGGCGCCGGTGATGACCATCCAGCCTTCCTCCGCGAGCCGGGAGGCAAACTGCGCGGCCTGCCGGTAGGCGGGATTGTTCTCCTGGGTCCGGGCCGAGCCGAACAGGGTGACCTTGCGGACGTGGGCGTGAGGGGCGAAAAGCTTGAAGGCGTAGCGGAGTTCGCGCAGGGCGGTCTGAATGACGCGCACGTCTCCGCGCGCCTCCACGTCGGTGAGCAGCTTGAGGGCATTCTCGATGATGTCCGCGACCAGGCTCGCGTTGTGCCCTCCCCCCTTGGCCGCGATAAGCTCCTGGATCTGCTGCTGGAGACTATCCTGGGCCAGAATCGTCGTGTCGTCGCTGTCCATGACTGAGTTTACGATGGGTTGCTTGAAAGGCCAAAACCGGAGACCCGCCTCGGCGGACTCGGATCCCGTCCGGCCAGGACGGGTCCCGCGCGGGAGACTCATATGTAATTCGGCTGCCCCGTGGCAAACCTTAAACGGCCCTGCCCGGCAAACCGCTCAGGGTCATTGACAAAGTCGGCACGGGCGCCAGTGGCACAGATTCTTGCTCCTACCCTTTACCCGAAACGAACGACCAACTGTAGTCGTTTTGCGGGGGCCCCTCACCCTAACTCTCTCCCGGCGGGAGAGGGAAAAGCATGCCACCCCTTGGTAAAGGGATCAGGGCAGCAGCCTTTCTCCGCGCGGAGGACGGACCTCCCTCTCCCTGCGGGAGAGGGCCGGGGTGAGGGGCCTTTGACAGGGTGCGATGTAGAGTGCTCTGGCCGCCCATATTTCACCTTGTGACGCAACCCGCTGAGAAGTCTTCTTTCCCCAGCAGCATCTGGGAAACGACGTATGCTTACTCCAGAGAAAGATGAAACCGGCAGGTCTGACGGCGACCACACCTCGACTCGCGGACTTTGCCAACAGCCCTGTCCCGGGACGCGCCGGCCCCGTACAAACGCTTGCGTTTCGGCCTGCCTGCTTGCACTCTCTCCGGATTGGATTCATTTTGATGAGGCAATGCCTGACAGCATTTTTCTCAGGGCGCGTTCAGGGCGTTGGCTTTCGCTACATTGTCAAAAGCCTGGCCCGCGGTTTTGAAGTGACCGGCGCCGTGGAAAATCTCGGGGATGGCCGGGTCCGGCTCGAAGCCGAAGGTGAGTCGGATGAGTTGAGCGCCTTTTTGCAGACCATCCGTGAATCCGAAGTCCGGCTCTTCATCAAGCAAGTCGATGAGTCCCGAGCCGAGCCCACCGGTAAATTTCGCGGATTTGAAATCGTCCGTTAAGTGCAGTGAATAATGAGGTACGCCGTCCTCGCAGACATCCACAGCAACTTGGAAGCCCTGGAGGTGGTCCTCCAGGACACCAAGGATCAGAAATGTACCCACTACGCCTGCGTCGGCGATGTGGTGGGCTACGGAGCCAATCCCAAGGAATGCCTCGACATCATCCGTGGCATGGGCATGCCCTGCGTGAAGGGCAACCACGACGAATATTGCTCCTCTGAGGAGGAACTTGAGGGATTCAACCCCCACGCCGCCGAGGCCGTCAACTGGACCCGCAAACAGTTGACCAAGGAGGACCGGCAATGGCTGCGCGACTTCAAGTACGTGCGCCTCGTGGCCAGCTTCTCCATGGTCCACGCCACCCTCGACGGACCCCAGCGATGGGGTTACGTCTTCGACAAGCTCGCCGCCGCCGCCAGCTTCACCTACCAGAACACCAGCGTCTGCTTCTTCGGCCACACCCATGTCCCCGTCGCCTTCATCCGCGACACCTTTGTGCGGGGAGGCACCTATTCCAAATTCAAGGTCGAGCCGGGCAAGAAGTACTTCGTCAATGTCGGCGCCGTCGGGCAGCCCCGCGACGGCAACCCCAAGGCCGCCTACGTCGTGTATGACCTTGACGAAGGCACCATCGAGTTGCGGCGCCTGGAATACGACATCCCCAAGGCTCAGAAGAAAATCCTTGCCGCCGGGTTGCCGCCCCGTCTGGCCGAGCGCCTGGCCTACGGCAAATAGCACCCCGACCGGCTCCAACCGGTCCCGCGCTTGAAAGTCCTCATCCTCAAGCCCAGCTCCCTCGGGGATGTCATCCACGCGCTGCCTGTCCTTCGGCTTCTCAAACGCCACCACCCCGAAGCCCGCGTCTCCTGGTGGATCGCCGCCTCCCTCGCCCCCCTGCTCGAAGGCGATCCCGATCTGCATGCCCTCCTTCCCTTTCATCGCCGGCAACTGTCCCATCCTCGCCAGTGGCCCGCGCTCCTCGCCTCATTGCGAGCTATGCGCGCCTCACGCTTCGACATCGTCCTCGACCTCCAGGCACTGGCCCGCAGCGCCCTCGTCGGATGGCTTGCCAACGCCGGACTGACCATCGGCCTCGACGATCCACGCGAAGGGGCGCCCGCCTTGTATGATATCCGGGTGCCCAGAGCCTCCTTCCATACCCACGCCGTCGATTGGTACCTCGGCGTCCTGGACGTCCTCCACATTCCCCGCTCCGCCACGTTCGACTGGATCCCCGCCCGGCCCGACGTCGCCCGCCAGGTCCGGTCCCGCTGGGACGTGGCCGGAGGACCCTGGCTCCTCCTGCTCCCGGGTGCGCGCTGGGACAACAAGCGCTGGGCGGCGGCGCGCTTTGCCCGCCTTGTCCAGAACCTGTGCGCCGCCTCGCCGGACCTGCGCGTGGCCGTGCTCGGAGGGCAGGAGGATCAAGCCATCGGAGACCTCATTCGCCAGGCGGCCCCGCAGCGCGTCCTCGACCTGACCGGCCGCACCACCCTCCCGGAAATGATCGAGTGGGTCCGGCTTGGGCAGGCCATGGTGACCAATGACACCGGCCCCATGCACGTCGCCGCCGCGCTCGGCACGCCCGTGGTCGCCCTCTTCGGTCCCACCGAGGCGGCCCGCACCGGGCCCTATGGGCAGCTCGATCAGGTGGTGCGCCATCCCCTGCCTTGCGCGCCCTGCCTCAAGGACCGCTGTGCCTGGCCGCGCCCGATGGAATGCCTCGAGCAGATCACGGTGGACGAAGTGACGACCCGGGTGCTGCAGCGACTGGGGATGTGACTCCCGTTCGGAATAGCTTCCTTATCCGCAACGCCTTTGGCGGCCTCGCCGCATCCGGTTTCGGGCACTTCGGCGTTTGTTGCTTGCCGCAAGACGCAAGCCGCCTAGACTGGCCACAATGAAACGTTGGTTGCTTATCTGCGTGGGCTGGTCCCTGTCCATCGCCGGGCTCACGGCCCAGGTGACCGTGGAGGTGGTGCTCGACCAGGAGCAATTCCTCCAGGAGGAATCCCTCCCGGTGAAGGTCCGCATCACCAACCGCGCCGGCCAACCGGTGGTGCTGGGCAAGACGGACGACTGGCTGAACTTCCACATCGAAAGCCGTGAAGGCTCCATCGTGCGCCGTCGTGGCCCGGTCAAGGTGGAAGGCGCGTTCCACCTCGACTCCTCCAAGGTGGCCATGCGCGAGATTGACCTGGTGCCCTTCTTCGAGCTGCCCCAGGGCCGCTTCCGGATCTCCGCCACGGTCAAGATTCCCGACTGGAACCAGGAGATCCTCAGTGAACCCCAGACCTTCGAAATTGTGCGTGGCACAAAACTCTGGCAGGAAACCATCGGCGTTCCCCGCCCCGACGGCCCCCCCGAGGCCCGTCGGTACACGCTGCTGCAAGCCAACTACCTCAACCAGCTCTACCTCTACGTGCGCATCACCGATCTCGCCGAACTTCAGATCTACAAGGTGTTGCCCGTGGGACGCCTGCTCTCCTTCAGCCGACCCGAGGCCCAGGTGGACCGTGAAAGCGATCTCCATCTCCTGTTTCAGACCGGACCGCGCGACTTCACATATGCCGTCGTGGATCCCAGCGGCCAGTTGCGGTTGCGCCAGCGCCACGAATACACCAGCACCCGCCCGACTCTGAAGCTCGCATCCGAAGGAAAGATCGGCGTGGGTGGCGGCGTGCGGCGAATCACCCGCTACGATGTTCCCCCACCCCCTTCGACCGCCCGGTCCGCCCCCACCACCGACCATGCATCTCCCCCGGTTCCGTGAGGCGCCTTGGGCCACCCAGTGGATCAAGATAGGGTGTCTGGTCCTGCTCTCCGGGCTGCTCGCCGCGAACCTGCGCGGGCAGGGCGTCGTGCTCCACCTCCAGAACGGGGATCGACTCACAGGCACCCTTCTTTCCGAAAGCGCCACCAACCTCGTGCTGTCCACCCAGTTCGGCGAGGTGTCCATCGCCACCGAATGGGTGCAGCGACGCGAGGACCTCGCCCCGCCCAAGCCGCCCACCCTCACGCCGGATGAACTCCGGGAAGCCCTCGCCACCTTGTTCCAGGCCTACCAGAAGGGGGAGATGGCCTCTTCGGAATACCATGCGAGGCGGGCGGAACTCATGCGCCAGGCCGCGCAGGCCGGCATCGAGCCCTCCCGCTTCACCCTCTCTCCCACGCCCCCCTCCCTTCCGATCCCGAAGGCCGGCGCCAAACCCAAGCCCAAAAGCAAATGGACCGGCCAGGCCCAGCTCGGTGCTGACCTCGGATTCGGAACCAAGGATCGCGAACTCTTCTCCAGTCGCATCAATGTCACCTACGCGCGCGACCGGTTTAAGAACAACGCCGACTACCGCTTTGCATATGGCGAAACGGACGACGAACTCTCCGCCAATCGAATGGATGGGTCGATGAAGACCGATTGGGACCTGACCAAGACCCATTACGTGTACAACCTGGGCGGCGCCGGCTACGACGAAGTCCGCCTCATCGATCTGCGCTACGAAGTCGGCCCCGGCCTGGGCACGCACGCCTGGCGCGGGAAGAACTACGACCTCAGCCTCGAACTCGGCGTCAATTACTACGTCGAGGAACGCGAAGACCGAACGAACCTGGAACGGTTCTATTACCGCCTGGCCCAGATCCTGACCTGGAAGGTCAACAGCCGGATCAATGTGGATGAGAAGTTTGAATGGTTTCCCCAAGTCGAGGCGCCCGATCAATACCGCTTCCGCTTCGAGTCCAACGTGCAATACCTCCTCGGGGCCAACCTGAACCTCGTCTTCACGGTGCTCGACCAGTACGAGACCGATACACCCGATGGCGTGGACAACAACGACCTCCAGATCCGGTCCTCCGTGGGATTGAAGTTCTGACGAGGGCGTAGGGGTCAGACTTGACTATGTGACCATGAACCGGGTCCGGGGTGTTCGTATGCCGTCCCGCTCGGCCGGTTCATGGTCACATAGTCAAGTCTGACCCCATGCCGCCCGGACACTAGACAAACTCCAGCTGCTTCTTGAGCTGGATGATCTTGGCCACCGCCGTCTTCAGGTCCGGCAGCACGAAGTCATGATGGCCTTGGCCCACCCAGGGAGAATCGATCAGCATCGAGGTCGATCCCGCCGTGCGGGCCGCCTCCGAGTCATACCACTTGTCACTGACCACGAAGGAATGGTCGAGGTTGATGTGCCACTTGAATGCCGACTCGATCATCAAACCAGGCCGCGGCTTGCGACAGGGACATTCATCCGACTCATCATGCGGGCAGAGAAAAAGGTCATCGATGGGAAACGTGCGACGCAGGATCTCGTGCATCCGATCCAGTTCCCTGCGGGACTGGTAACCCCGGGATAACCCCGGCTGGTTGGTGGTCACGATCAGAAGAAAGCCGGCGTCCTTGAGCTGCTTCAGCAACGGCTTGGCCTTGGTGATGAGCTTGAATTCCTCCAGTGTCAGGGGCGAAATGGGGTGTTTCGGTCCTGGTTCCGTCTCGTTGAGGATGCCATCCCTCTCGATGAACACGGCTCTCTTCATACGTCTCGCCGCTAGAGCAGGTTTCTCGCCGACCTGTCCGTTCCGGCCAAATTAATTGAGGTGAAGGGGTCAGACCTGACCATGTGACTCTTCCCTGCCGCGCACTCGATAGTGCCGCTGGTAAGAGCCACTGGGTCTGGTCTGACCCCTCCTAGCGGGTCAGGTCCTTCCCCGACAGCACCCGCGGCTCCATCGACTTCACCACGGTCAGCGCCCGGGTGAGGGCATTTTTTTCCGTTTGGCCCGGAAAGGACTTCATCACCACCCGGACCGCCGCCACAGGGATGCCGTTGCGATCCCGTAACGGGAGCGACACGGTCATCCGCCCCCGGCGCTTGAGATGATAGACCTGCCCGGAGGTGATCACCCCGGCCTCCTCCTTCCAGGCCTTGGTGTCCACCTCTTTGGGGTCGCTGCTGGCGATGATCACCGGTTCCCCCCCTCCCTCCGGGATCACCGAAATCGCCAGGCCCAGCAGGCGGTCGTATTGCTCCATGGTCTGCTCCACGAGCGTCGCCACCAATGGCACCGGCGGTTCGTAGGTGATGTGAGTGTCGGTGAAGTAGGCCACCGAGTCCGCCATGGTCCAGAAACCCACCCGGCCCCCGATCAGGCTTCGGTCGTCCATCTGTGGCAGCGCCTCCTTGCCGTTCAGCCAGGCCTGGATCTTGGTCCCCTTGCACTCGATCGTCATCTCGTGCCACTGGCCCGAGGCGATCTCCACGTCATGGATGATCGGCGCGCTCCGGATGCCGTTCACCACCTTGAAAAAGTTGAACGTGTTCCCCAGTCCGCTCGCCCGGATGTAGTAGTAGTTGTTGGTGTTCTGGAAACGGAACGCAATCCCCGCCATCCGCTCCCGCTCGCCCGAGACCAGCTTGAAGCGCGTCGTGATCCTGAAATCCGATAAGGTTTCGCCCTCGTAGATCAGGATCGGGAAATGTTCCTCCAGAGGCACCTTCGCCAGTTGGGCCAGCACCGCCTTCTTGTAGGTCCGCTCCAGTCCGGGAGCCAGCGGGGGCAACAGCGATGGCACTTCGTCCATGATCACCCGCCACTCCCCAGGCGCCCCTTCTCCCGCCACCAGGCTGCTGAATCCGGGCGGCGCCTCGCCCACCGGAAAGCGGCTGAAATCAAATCCAAGCTCCTCCCCGGCCGCCGTCAGGGCGGCCAGCCACAACAGGCTGGGCAATGCGCGCATGAACATGGAAGGCCAGCTTACGACATCAGCCCCGTCACACAAGGGCGAAGCTTGCCCGCCCTCCTGCCCCCCGTTACATTCGTGGTCCGATGGCGTCTCGACCTCCCCGGCCGGTCATCCGCCTCCAGGGCGTCCGGCACAACAACCTCAAGAACTTTGACCTGGACCTGCCCACCCGCCAGCTCATCGTGGTGACCGGCCTGAGCGGTTCCGGAAAAAGTTCGCTGGCCTTTGACACGCTCTTCGCCGAAGGGCAGCGGCGCTATATCGAGACCTTCTCCCCCTACGCCCGGCAGTTCTTCGATCGGATGGACAAGCCGCAGGTCGATCGCATCGAAGGCATTCCTCCCGCCGTGGCGGTGGAACAACAAAACACCGTCCGCACCACCCGCTCCACCGTCGGCACCATGACGGAAATCTGCGACCACATGAAGCTCCTCTGGCCGCACCTGGCCGAGCTTCATTGCCGCCAGTGCGGCGCCCTCATCCAGCGCGACTCCCCCCAGCGCATCTGGGACCAGCTCCGCGCCGGCCCCGACCCGGACGCCGACCGCCTCGTCACGTTCAATCTCCCCCTCTCCGACCGGCTGACCCTGGCCGACTCCCTCGCCCTGGTCGCCAAGCAGGGGTACCAGCGCCTCCTCCACCATGACCATGTGCTGCGTCTCGAGGACGCCCTCCCCGCCCTGGAGGCCGCCGGTCCTTCCCTCCTCACCGTCGTCCAGGACCGCGTCCGCACCGAACCCGCCCAACGTTCCCGATTCGTCGAGGCATGTGAACAGGCCTACCACTTCGGCAAAGGCCGGCTCCGCCTCCATCGCCTCGCCCCCAATGAGCCGGTGGACAGGGGACAGCCCTTCTCCGACCGACATCACTGCGCCGCCTGCGACATCGACTACCGCGAGCCGTCGCCGCCCCTCTTCAGCTTCAATCACCCGCTCGGCGCCTGCCCGGCCTGCCGCGGCTTCGGCCGCATCATCTCCATCAATTACCAGCTCGCACTCCCCGACCCGTCCAAGTCCCTCGCCGACGGCGTCGTCAAGCCCTGGCAGACCGGCCAGGGGCAGGAATGCCAGAAGGACATGATGAACTTCGCCCGGAAACGAAAGGTGCCCACCACCGTCCCCTTCCACAAGCTGCCCCGCAAATGGCAGGACTGGGTCATCCATGGCGATCCGGGCTATGGCAAGGACGCCGCCCATCAGTGGCCCCGTGCCTGGTATGGCGTGGCCGGCTACTTCCGATGGCTCGAATCCAAGGCCTACAAGATGCACGTCCGCGTGCTCCTCTCCCGATATCGCGCCTATTCCCCCTGTCCCGACTGCCAGGGCCGGCGGTTCCAGCCCGAGTCCTTGCTCTACCGCGTTCCCTTTCCCGGCGGTGCCTCCCTGAGCCTGGCCGAGTATTACCAGCTTCCCGTCCGCGACGCGCGCGAGCGGACCGACCAGCTCGCCAAGCGCTCGCATGCCGCCCCCAACGACCCCGTGACGCTCGTGCTCAACGAAGTCCGCTCCCGACTCGCCTACCTCGAAACCGTCGGCCTCGGCTATCTCACGCTCGATCGCCCCACACGCACCCTGTCCGGTGGCGAAACAGAACGCGTCAACCTCACCACCTGCCTCGGCTCCCGCCTCGTCAACACCCTCTTCGTCCTCGATGAACCCAGCGTGGGCCTCCACGCCCGCGACACCCACCGGCTGGTCCGCATCCTTCAGGCGCTTCGTGATGCCGGCAACACCGTCGTCGTCGTGGAACACGAGGCCAACGTCATGCGCGCGGCCGACCAGATCGTGGACCTTGGCCCCGGCCAGGGCGAAGCCGGCGGCCAGGTGATGTTCCAGGGCACCTGCGAGGACCTGCTCCAGAGCGACGCCTCCCTCACCGCCCGCTACCTGAGCGGGCGGGAGCAGGCATTCATCCCCGCACAGCGCCCCGTCCACGCGCGCTCCCCAAGGCTCACCCTCGCGGGGGCATGCCTTCACAATCTCAAGGACCTGACCGTCGAGTTCCCCCTCAACCGCCTTGTCTGCCTCACCGGCGTCAGCGGCTCCGGCAAGTCCACCCTCGCCCGCGAATTGCTCGTGCCCGCCCTGGCGGAACAACTGCGTTGCCGCCCCGCCCCGGCGGAGGAAGGTGATGCCGCCGAAGCCAACGTGGATCGCGACGACGATCCTGCTGAAACGCCCGACCTCCCCGGCTCCGTGCGCCTCACCGGCCATGAGCCGCTCTCCCGTGTCGTGCTCGTGGACCAGTCGCCCCTGGGCCGTACGCCCCGCTCCAACCCGGCCGTCTATGTCGGCGCCTTCGACGACCTTCGCGAACTCTACGCCCAGCAGGATCTCGCCGCCCAGCGGGGCATGACGGCCAGCACCTTCAGCTTCAATTCCTCCCAGGGCCAGTGCGAACACTGCCGGGGCGCCGGCTTCGAAAAGATCGAAATGCAGTTCCTCAGCGACGTGCAGATCCGCTGCCCCGAATGCAACGGACGCCGCTACCGGCCCCACGTGCTGGAGATTCTCCTGCCCGTCGCCGCGACCCGCCGGCCGGACGCGTCCCAAGGCGGCGCCTGGAGCATCGCCGACCTGCTCGAAGCCACCGCCGACGAGGCCATGCAGGCGCTTGTTCCCTACGCCCGACACCCGGCCGGCGCCCGCGCCCTGCAGCGATTGCGTCACCTCCAGTCCGTGGGGCTGGGTTACCTGCGCCTGGGCCAGCCCATCAACACCCTCTCCGGCGGCGAGAGCCAAAGGCTCAAACTCGCGGCGCACCTCGCCGAACATGAAGCCGCCGCCGCCCCCACCCGTTCCCGCGCCCGTCGCGCCGCGTCCCGCTCCCCGTCCCACACGCTTTTCGTCTTTGATGAGCCGACCACCGGGCTTCATTTCCATGATGTCCGCGTCCTCCTCGAGGCGTTCCAGTCCCTCGTCGAAGCCGGCCATTCCCTCCTCGTCATCGAGCACAACCTCGACGTGATCCGCTCCGCGGACTGGGTCATCGACCTTGGACCGGAGGGCGGCGACGAAGGCGGCCGTCTCCTGGTGGCCGGCCCGCCCGGCACCGTGGCGGCCTGTCCGCACAGTCACACCGGCGCCGCCCTGCTCGACGCGCAGACCGTCATGACCCTTTCCTGACCATGTATCAACCCAGCCAACCCTGCGGCCCCGAACGCATCCACATCCACGGGGCCCGCGAGCACAATCTCAAGGGGATCGACCTCTCCATTCCCCGCGACCAGTTCGTGGTCATCACCGGCGTGAGCGGCTCGGGCAAGAGCACCCTCGCCTTCGACCTCCTCTTTGCCGAGGGCCAGCGGCGGTTCCTTGATTCCATGAACACCTACGCGCGCCAGTTCGTGGAGCAGATGGCCCGGCCCGACGTGGATGTCATCACCGGCATCCCGCCCACCGTCAGCATCGAGCAGCGCACCACCCGCGGCGGAGGCAAGAGCACCGTCGCCACCGTCACCGAGGTGTACCAGTTCCTCCGGCTCCTCTATGCCCGTCTCGGCACGCAGTATTGCCCCGATTGCCAGGTGCCGGTGTCCTCGCAGACGCGCGACCAGCTCGGACGCCAGTTGCAGAAGGAGATGAAACGCCGCGGCGACCTCCTGCTCCTGGCCCCGGTCGTCAGGAACCGCAAGGGCTTTCACAGCCCCGTCGCGGAATGGGCCGCGCGCCACGGTTACAAGGAGGTGCGGGCCGACGGCCGTCTCCACGACACGAGCCGGCCCTTTCGTCTCGATCGCTTCAAGGAACACGACGTCGAGATCGTCATCGGCGTGCTCGACCGCAAGGACCTGCGCAGCCGCGCGCGGGCGCACCAGCTCCAGGTGCGCGTGGACGAGGCGTTGCGCGTCGGACAAGGAACCCTCTACGCCCTCGACAACGCGCGGAAACTCACTGTGCACAACACCGACCGGGCCTGCCCCCAGTGCGGCACGTCCTATCCCGCTCTGGATCCGAAGATGTTCAGCTACAACTCCGCCCAGGGTTGGTGCCCGGAATGCCGGGGCTTTGGCGAGACGTTTTACCTGCCTGACGTGGACCGGGGCGCCCGCGCCGATGCCATCGAGGAATCATGGTTTGGCTGGCAGGAAGGCGAGCGCGAAACGTGTCCGGCCTGCCATGGGGCCCGCATCCATCCGCTGGCCCGCGCGGTGCGGCTCCACCTGCCCGGACGCCGCACGCATCCCACCCTCGTGGAACTGGGCGCCTTGTCCGTCAAGGATGGCCTCGCCTTCTTCCGCAACTTCCGATTGCGTGGACGCCAGGCCCTGATCGCCCGCGACATCCTTCCCGAGATCGTCGAGAGGCTCGCCTTTCTTGGGGAGGTCGGGCTTGGTTACCTGCAGCTCGACCGCTCCGTCACCACGCTCTCCGGTGGCGAAGCCCAGCGCATCCGGCTCGCGGCCCAGCTCGGTTCCAACCTCAGCGGGGTGCTTTACATCCTCGACGAGCCCACCATCGGCCTGCACGCCCGCGACAACCAGCAGCTCCTCGAAGCCCTCGCCAAGCTGCGCGCCCGCGGCAATTCCCTGATCGTCGTCGAGCACGACGAGGAAACCATGCGCCGGGCCGATCACATCATCGACCTGGGCCCCGGCGCCGGCGTTCACGGAGGCGAGGTGGTCGCTTCGGGTTCGCTGGATGAACTGCTCCGCAATCGCAACTCCATCACCGGTCAGTGCCTTGGCCAATCACGAACCTTTCCCTCCCGCGGACAACGCCGCCCCGTCGGCGCGTCCCATCCGCGCGCCACCCGCGCCTCCGCTCGAAAACCCCGCTCTGCGTCATCCGATCCTGAGGCCCAGCCCTTCCTGACCCTGCACGGCGCCGCCGCCAACAACCTCCAGGACCTGGCCGTCTCCTTTCCCCTCGGTCGCCTCACGCTGGTCACCGGCGTGAGCGGGTCGGGCAAGAGCACCCTCATCCGGGAATGCCTCTTGCCGGCCGTCCAGGCCGCCCTGCGGCGCCGCCGTTCCAAGGCCGATCCCGGCCAGCGCGGGTGTGTGTCCGGCTGCGAGTTCATCCAGGCGGTCTATGAGGTGGATCAATCCCCCATCGGGCGCACCCCGCGTTCCACGCCGGCCACCTACGTCGGCTTCTTCAACGACATCCGCCAGCTCTTCTCCGGGACACCCGAGGCCCGCCTGCGCGGCTACGGGCCGGGACGCTTTTCCTTCAACAGCAAGGAGGGACGCTGCCCCGAATGCGAGGGGGCCGGGAACATCAAGCTCGAGATGAACTTCCTGCCCCCGGCCTATGTGCGTTGCGAAACCTGCCAGGGATCCCGGTTCAACCGCGAGACGCTGGACATCGAGTATCACGGACGCAACATCGCCCAGGTCCTCGACTTGTCCGTCGAGGAAGCCCTCGGGTTCTTCGCCGCCGTGCCGCGCATCCAGCGCCCGCTCCAGGCGCTTCGCGACACGGGCCTGGACTATGTGAAGCTGGGCCAGACGAGTCCCACCTTGAGCGGCGGCGAAGCGCAGCGCGTCAAGCTCGTGACCCATCTCCTGTCCGGGCTCAAGGAGCAGCTCGACCTCCCCGATCCGCGTCGCAAGCGCAACCTCTTCATCCTGGAGGAGCCGACCATCGGCCTGCACATCTCCGATGTCCTGCGCCTGGTGGGTGTGCTCCAGCGCCTTGTCGATGCCGGCCACACCGTCATTGTCATCGAACACAACCTGGACCTCATCGCCGAGGCCGACTGGATCATCGATCTCGGCCCCGAAGGCGGCGAGGCCGGCGGCAGGCTGGTCGTCGAGGGCACGCCGGAGACGGTTGCCAAGTCGCGCCGCTCCCACACCGGCCGTTTCCTTCGTCCCCTCCTGGCCTGAACCGTTCGTCGTCCCGGCTTTAGCCGGTCCGGGCTTCACGTGGTTCACCGTTCATGGGCGCCGCCCATCCCGTTTGGCGGTGGAGGCTCCCCATGAACCCGCGGCACGGAGCGCGGCTCTTCTGAGCCGCAGCGGGCTGGCTCATCCGCTGCGGCTCAGGAGAGCCGCGCTCCGACCGCTTTGGTTCATAACCCCATCGTACGCGCCAACGTTGAGGGCGTGCCCCCCCTCCAACATCCCCCAGACCCGTCGCCCTGGCCCCCTGTCAGGTCCGCTCCCACAAACAGAGGCGACACGTGTCGCCTCAGTTTGTGGCGAGGAACGGGGGCGGGTGGCTTGGGTGGGGAGGGGTTGGATGCCCGTACAAGACCACATGGAGTGCGAAGCAGCGGTCCTGCGGCCGCAGGGATCAGGAGGCGGATTGGGGGGGGCTCATGGCGACCCGAAACCGCCTCGTCACCACGTGGAACGTGGCTGGTCTCTCGGCGGCTACTTTTTATGCGGACGGTTCGTGTCGCGGTTGCATCCCCAGCAGCGACTGCGGGCTCTCGAAGAGGATGGCGCGGGCCGTGTGGAGCGCCGCCTCGAAATCCTCCTGTCCGCGGTCGATGCGTTCCGCCAGCACCCGTGCAAGCTGGCGGCGCGTGATCATCGCCTTGGCGTAGGTCCACTCCACGCAATAGGCATCGGAGAAAAACCCGATCTGCCTGTTCAAGGGCAGCATGTCGAGCCGCTCCCCCAGGACCTGGCGGATGGCGTCCGGGAAGAAGTTGTGCCACCAGCAGCCCGCCAGGCTCAGGTTGGGCAACTCGCGGGCGAGCGTGCAGAGCGTCTGGTTGGCGTGGCGCGAGGCCAGGAAGCATTGAAAGCGGATGCCGGGATGGCGGGCGATCATGTCGCCCACCTGGCGAAGGGTTTCCTGACGCAGCCGGCTGGCGGTTTCGTGGGGAAGAGGTTCGGCGCCGAGGCTGAACTGAAACACCACGTGGCCGGCCGCACGTTCCAGTTCCTGGAGAAAGCACCCGTGCACGTGGGAGGCATACAGGTCGCGCTCGGCGGGGCCGGCCTGTGCGCGGCGCTCAAGGGCGGCACGCATGGCCTCCGGCGTCACCTCCCGGTAGTCGATGTCCGTGGAAAGGTGTGTGGCGGTGGCGAGGATGCGGTCTCGCGGCATGGCCCCAACGTAATAGCGCACGGCCTCATGAACGTCCTCGACGGTGCGCACGCTCCGCTCCGTGGCGGGACGTTCGCCGCCGCCGATCGGGCTGGGGCTTTCCGGGGTGCGTCCCCAGCAGCGTTCCAGCTCATAGAGGGCGGTGTCGTATTCGCCCCATTGACTGCGGGTGAAGAATCCCCACTCCAGCGCGTATTGCAGCCGGTCGTCATCCTCCCCTCCGCCGCGTCGGGCCCACTCGGTGCCGGTGCGGCGGATGTTGAGCCGGTCCAGGATCTGATGGTGCCAGGCGCGGTCGTCCGCGCGTTCGCGAATGCAACCGTCCAGCCCCCGCCAGTTGTCAGTCGTGACGGGCTCATGCCAGTCGTAGAGGTCTTCCAGGATGAGGCGCACGCCCCAGGAGGAGCTGGTGTTGCGGATGAACGGGAGAAAGGGAAGGGCTTCCTCGATGCGCGCATGGGTCTCTTCACGGGAAGGCCAGCCGGGGAACTGGGTCAATCGTGCGCCTTGCGGGCAGCCGGCGGCATGGAGGTCGCTGACGACCATGTGATAGAGCAGGATGTCGTGCAGGCCCCGGGCTCCGAGCCGACCGCCGACCAGGTGCGTGTGGATGTCCAGCACGGGGATGGCACCCAGGGCTTCTTCCAACGTTGAAATGGAAGGGGAAGGTGTCACCGGGCGTGGCGTTGGATGAACGACTCGACCGTGGCGCGCTGGGGGATGCCGTCGGGATTGCCTGACTTGGTCGCCTTGAGGGCCGCGGCGGCCGTGGCAAAAAGCAGGCGATCCTCCACCTCGCGGCCCTCCGCCAACGCAGCGGCGTAGGCGCCATGAAAGACGTCCCCGCACCCGGTCGTATCCACCGTGCGCACCTGGAACGCCGGGATGTGCCGGGAGATTTTCATGTGCGGCGTCTGGTACCAGCAGCCTTGTTCCCCCTTGGTGACCACCGCCACGCTGTGGCCGCGCTCGAGCAGGCGCCTGACCGCGTGGGCGGGGTGGGCGGAACCGGTCAGGCTGGCCGCGAAGCAATGCGGCACGATCAGGTGATCGACCAGTTCCATGAGCTGGCCGAGGCGCGGGATGTCGGTGCGCTGGAAATCGCCCACCACCGGGCGGCCCGCCGCACGTGCGATGCGCGCGGCTCGAAGCATGCCGGCCATGCCGAATCGATCGACAAACAACACGCGCGACGAGGCGATCAGGCGTTCGGAAGGAAACTTCGGGCTGGCGCCCATCACACCTTTGATGTCGTAAAGGATCGTGCGCGTGCCGGCGCGCTGGTCCACGATGATGAATGACCGCACCGGGCGCGCGCCGCTCCGGCGACGGGCATGGCGGACATGGATGCCTTCCTGATCGAGCACCTCCAGGACGTATTTGGAATCGGGATCCTCGCCCAGCACACCCGCGTAGGCGCAGCGGGCTCCCATGCGCGCTGCCGCCATGAGCGCGGTGGCGGTCAGCCCGCCGCATTGCCGGATCCGGGAGGAGATGCGGAGATTGGAATCAGGCTCGGGAAAATGCTCCACCGACACCAGTTCATCGACGGCGGTGCTGCCCAGACCGAGGATGTCGAAGCGGAATTTCAAGGCGCGAGTTTCCCCGCACCCGATGCCGACTTCAAGACGGAAGAAGTCCCTCCCACCCGGCATGCCAAGGCTGCTGACAAAGTCCGCGCGTCGAGGCGTTGCCGCCGTCAGACCTGCCGATTTGATCTTACGCATACGCTTACTCCTACCCTTACTCCTACTCCTACTCGGCTGAGGCGAGTAAGAGTAAGTCATTCCCCAGACGCGACTGGGGAAAGAAGGCTGCGCAGCGGGTTGCGTCACACCTGGAAATAAGGGCGAGGAGAGCACCCTACACCGCACCCCATCAATGGCCCCTCACCCCAGCCCTCTCCCGGCGGGAGAGGGTGACCCGTCCTCCGCGCGGAGAAAGGCTGCTGCCCTGATCCCTTTACCAAGGGGTGGCATGCTTTTCCCTCTCCCGCCGGGAGAGGGTTAGGGTGAGGGGCCCCCGCAAAACGACTACAGTTGGTCGTTCGTTTCGGGTAAAGGGTAGGAGCAAGAATCTGTGCCAAAGGCGCCCATGCCGAGTGTCTCAAGCGTCATGCCCGGCTTGCACCGGCCAACTCATCCATCACAGTTCAGCCAACCACGCGCGCATGCGTGCCGGGTCTTCCTTGAACATGAGAGACCCCGGCACAATGAAGTCCGCCCCGGCCTTGGCCAGCAAAGGAACGGTCTCGCGTCGAATCCCGCCGTCGGCTTCGATCACGGTGGAGAGCCCCCGCTCTCGGATGGTCTCGCGGGCCTGCCGGATCTTGTCAGGCACACCCTCATCCATCGAGGCACCCTTGATGCCCATGGCCGTCCCGACCACCGTCAGGATGTCCAGCCTGTCCCACAGGGGTTCCACCCGTGAAAGGGGCTCATCAATCAGGAGGGAGACGCCGGCCTCGCATCCGGCCTTGCGGATGGCGTCCAGCACCGGTCCCGGATCGGGCACGGCGTCATGGCAAACGATGATCCCATTGGCGCCCGCCTCGACGAACGGCTCGATCCAGGCCATCGGGTCGGTGACCATGAGATGGACCTCGAAGGGTTTGCGGGTCAGGGGACGCAGTTGGCGGACCAGGTCGGGAAAGAACAGGAGGTTGGGCACGTAATGGCCGTCCGCCACGTCGAGATGAAACCGCTCGCTGAACGGATCCACCCGCTGAAGGTCCTCGCCCAGCCGCGTCAGGTCCGCGGACCACAAGGATGTCGCGCATTGCAGCATGGCCGGGAGCATAGGGAAGGGAGAAGGGAGAATGAAGAATGAAGAATGAAGCATGAAGTAGCCGCCGACGGATTTTACCGCCGACGGACGTAGCCGCCGACGTCAGGAGGTGGACTTCGTGGTGAGGTTCCACCTCCTGACGTCGGCGGCTACTTCTGTTGGTGGTTGCACCCCGCGGCGGTTACTGGGAATGCAGGAAGGCTTCGAGATGCCGTTGGGTGTCGGCGTTGTGTTGCTCGAGGCTGACGGACTTGGGGGTCAGTTCCTGGAGGGAGGCGCGGGGGATGGCGGCGGCCAGGACCTCGCCGTATTCGAAGGGGTGCACCGGATCCCGGCGATTGGCCAGGACCAGGACCGGCACCTTGATGCCCTTCCACTCGCGCCGGTCCCTGTTGGGGCAGTCGTTGATGATGCGCCGGTATTTGTCGGCCGTCTCCGCGATCTGCGGACTGTCGAACTGGCCTGCAAGCGACGCGGCCACATCCGGCCATTGGGCCAACGTTTCCGAGTATTCAGGGGAGGCGAGGAAAAGACGCTTGCCTTCCGCGGGCCCGTGAGTTCGGACGAGCTGGCTGATCAAGGTGAACATGCGGACGTTCCAGGGACACGGCGCCTCCAGCCACGCCGGCCGCGAAAGGATCAGGCCCCGGACCCGGTCCGGGTGGGACAACGTGAATCGGAGCGCAATCCCCGCGCCCATGGAGATGCCGCCCACGAAGGCGCGCTCCACGCCGAGGTGATCCATGAGCGCGAGCAGGTCCCCGGCAAAGGTGGCGAAGCACAGCTTGTCGAGGTCGCCGACCGGATGGGTTTGTCCATGAGCCCGCGCGTCGAAGCTGACCAATCGAAAGCCCGGGGGCGGGGTGAAGATGCCGAATGGCTGGCTCGAATCCGCTCCCAGGCCGTGCTGAAAGAAGAAGGGCTGCCCCTCCCCGCGGTCGCGGTAGAGGAAGGTGATGCCGTCGTGCTCAAAGGTTGGCATGCGTCGGGGCGTCAGGATTCAAGGATGTTTCTCAGGAATCGCATGCTGGCGCCGGCACAGGACTCGTGGAAGCCGTGCATGATCAGCGGGCCCTTGAATCCCGACCCGCCCAGGATCGAGAGGTAGCGTTCCCAGTCCAGCAGGCCCCGGCCGATGGCGCAGGCGGTGTCGAGACCTTGCGGGGTGAATTCCTTGGCGTGGGCCATGGAGATCTCACTTCCCAGAAGATCAAAGGCCTCGTCGATCAGGGCCGACATGGCCTGGAGGTCCTGATCGGCCTTGGCGGGATGGGAGGGAACGAGGTTGGCCGGATCCAGCACGATGCGGAGGCGGGGCGAATCGATCTCGTCCAGGAGCCGGCGGGCCTTGCTTGCGGAATCGATGACGTTGCCGGATTCCGGTTCGATGCCGAGCACGATCTCGTGCCGGTCGGCGATCTCGAGGGCCTCGTCCAGGCTGGCGCGCAGATCATGCCAGGCGTCGGGTTCCAGGTTGCCGGGATGCGCGCGCCACATGTCGTCCGGGTCGCGCGTGCCGGTGCAGAGCGTGACCAGCCGCGTGCGCAGGTCGCGGCAGGTGGCGCCGATGCGGTCGAGCGCGGCGAGCCCCTGCGCGCGCCGGGCCGGATCGGGATGGATCAGGTTGAAGGTCGCCGACACGCCGCCGATCTCCAGTTCGCGTTGCCGGGCCGCCTCCCCGATGCGCTCGGGCAGTCCCGGGGGTATCTCGTCCGGCAGACTCGGCAGGCCGGCGCAGGCGTAGTTGAAATGCAGCGTCTTCAGGTCCAGCGCCTGCACGGCGTCAAGGACCTCTTCCACGGATTCACGGGCAAAGGTTTTGGCGAAGATTCCGAGTTTCATGGACATGGCGGAGACTTAAACGGCTCCGGTGACCTCCTTCAATTGCACGGTTTCGCCCCGTTCGACGGAGCGGGCGATGGCGACCATGGCGCGCATGGCGGCGATGCCATCCTCGAGGGTGGCCCCGTGCTGGGGTTGGCCGTGCAAAATGGTGTCGGCGAAGCCTTCCACCTGCAGTTTGTAACTGTGCGCGTCCTCCCCGAGCGGGCGCCGGTATTGGCGGTCGCGAATGGAGAAGCATTCCACCTCGGCCGACTTGTGGAACCAGGGCAGGTGAACGCGGCCCTGGATGCTGCCATGCTGGCCGTAGAGCCGGAATCCCTCCTCGAAATCCCCGCGCAAGGGGATGGTCAGGTCGAGGTGGCCCAGCGCGCCGTTGGCGCAGGTCGCTTCAACGAACCAGGTGTAGGCGTCATGGGCCTCCTGCAGCCGGGCCCGGACCGACACGATGTCGCCGCCCAGGAAGCGGGCCGTGTCCACCAGGTGGCTGCCGTGCGTGAGCATGAAGTAGCGGCGCGTGTCGGCCTTGGGGTTGCCCTCCGGACGCCGCGCGCGGGCGCTCTGCTGCACGAGGGGCTGGAGGTTGTCGGTCATGGTGTAGCGGAAGGTGGAGTCGCAATACCAGGCCTTGAGCGCCAGCAGATCCCCCATCTCCTCGCGGGCAAAGGTTCGCGCGAAGGCCACCCCGGGATCGAAGCGCCGGTTGTTCCCCACCTGAAACACCACGCCCGCCGCGCGCAGCGTGTCGCGCAACCCCTCGCACTCCTCAATGGTCACGCCGAGCGGCTTCTCCACCAGCACATGTTTCCCGGCGCGCAGCACCTGTTCGGCGAGCGTCACGTGGAACTGGTCGGCGACCCCGATGATCACCGCCTCCAGCTCCGGGTCGGCCAGCATGGCCTCCAGCGAATCATGGACACGGCGGGGTTGGTGGAGCAGGGCCATCCGCTCGCGCAGGTCCGGCGCCAGGTCGCACAGGGCGTGGAGGTCCGCGTTGCGCGCCTTGCGCACGGCGTCGAAGTGCGCGATCTGCGCGATGGGACCGCACCCGAGGATGCCGACGCGGAGACGACGTTCTTCCTTCTGCATGAGTCAACGAAGATCGGGATAACGCTGGCGCAATGCTTCGCGCAGGGCGTCCAGCCGGCGCCGTTCGGCCAGGGCGGCGAGTGCCTTCCGGTGCGACGCGGCCGGGACATCCTTCATTTCCCCCGAGCGGTGCACCTCCAATGCCTGCGCCATGGCTTCCGCGCCGAGCCTGGGATCGGGACGGCCTAGTTTGTTCTTGATCGAGTTGATGGCACTGCCGGCCAGAAACAGGATCTGGCTTTCCAACCCGCGCCGGGCGGCATCCTGCAGGTTGGGAATGATGTTCCCCTGGTCGAGTCCCCCGGCCCGCGCGATCATGACGGGCGCGATCCCTTCGATCGGCTTGACCAAGGCATTCTCCGAGGCGCGCCACTCCCCGCCGTGGGGGTAGATGAAGGGGGGACCGTCCAGGACCGGGGCCGTCTGCCGGAAGTCGATCCCATCCAGGCGCGCCAGAAGATCGATCACCTCGCGCCAGATCCCCCCGCGCGTGCGGACGCCGATGCCCGCGTTGTGGCCGTAGATGGCGGGGGGTTGATCCATTTCGCGAGTGGCCTCGCGCACCATGCGCACGGCGCCGCCGGCGAAGCTTTCGCTGAACATCACCCCCGTGGCCCCCGCCTCGAGCACGGCTTCCAGCGTGCCCAGCATCTCATGGGGCGCCCCTGTGATGTGCGGGGCGAAGATTAGGCCCCTGCCGCCGCGCCGGTCCTGCGCCTTGCGGATCGCGTCCACCGCACGCCGGGTCCGCTCGGCGACCGGGGAATAGGCCAGGTTGGGGTAGAGGTTCTCGTCCTCCTTCACAAAGAGAAAGAGCGGGCACTCGGCGGCCTCCGCGACCAGGGAACCGACCTCATCCGGAGTGATGCCGGCGGTGGGTTTGAGGATGGTGCCAAAGGCGGGTTCCTTCTCTGCAAAGCCGGTGAGCCGCCGCACGCCGTCCGGCCCGTGGGCGGGTCCCGGAAAGGTGCGCAGCACCGGTTCCGGCACGCCGAGGCGCACGAGTTGCACCTCCATGTTCTCGTAGATGTCGAAGAGGATGGCTCCGGCGGCGGTGTGAAGCAGGTCGGTCGAGGTGACATGGCCGTCGGCCTGGAGGAGCATCCGCAGGGGGTAGGCCATGTGGACCAGCCCCACGCGGCGGGACTCATCAAAGGCCTCCACCCCCGCGGCCTTGCCGGTGCACTCGGCAATCAGGGAGCCCTCCGGCACGTCCCGCGTCCCGCTGGTGGCGTGATAGCTGATCTCGCGGGCGGCCTGGTCGAGGGTCCAGGATCGCAGCTCCAGATAATAAGTGGCGACCACATGCTCCTCGACGGTCGGGGGCGGGTGTTCGGCCAGGCATTCGGAGATGCGGCTCCTGAGGCGGGTGCGTTCGGCGTCTGGATCAGGTCGGTGCGTGCGATCGGCCATGGATTGTCCGGCCCGAGCATGAAGCCAGACGGGGTGGCGTCAAGAGCAGGTTGAAGGCAGACCGGCCGTGGGGTGTGGTTGAAAGTGGGTGCCCCAGAGGAGCAAGAGCAAGAGTAAGAGTAAGAATACCTCGTTTCCCAGACGCTGCTGGGGAATGAAGGCTGCGCAGCGGGTTGCAACACAAGAAGAAACATGGGCGAGGAGAGCACCTTAGATCGCACCCTATCAAAGGCCCCTCACCCCATCCCTCTCCCGGCGGGAGAGGCCTTCGACGAGCTCAGTCGAGCGGAGACCCGTCCTCTCCGCGGAGAAAGGCTCCTGCGCTAATCCCTCTCACCCATCCCGGCTCGCTGTTCCCTCTCCCCTCGGGAGAGGGTCAGGGTGAGGGGCCCGGTAAAACGACAACATGTGGGTCGTTCTTTTCGGGTAAAGGGTAAGATGCGTAATGCTTGCTCTTACTCCCCTCCAGAGCCGTACAAATGGAAGCGACACGTGTCGCTTCCATTTGTACGGCACCGGGGGGAGGGGCGGGGAATCGAAACAGGGAGGCAGGTGTGCATGGGTGCAATTGGGCAGCGGTTTGCCTATGCTGCCGCCGTGCACGAGCCGTCCCGCTTCACAAACCTGTATCCGCATCCGCGTCATGGATTGTGGCAGGTGCTGCAATGGAAGCTGGGGCTGCGCGGTCCGGTCCGGCACCGGTCGGAGCGGGAACCGGCCGGGTTGCCGCCGGTGGTGGAGGTGGACCGAAAGCGCATCGCGTCGCCGGATCCCGATCACGTCCGGGCCACCTGGATTGGACACGCCAGTTTCCTGATCCAGGTGGGGGGATGGAATCTGCTGGTGGATCCGGTGTATTCGGACCACTGCGCGCCGGTGCCATTGCCGAGGCTGCGTCGCAAGCGTCCTCCGGGATTGCCATGGGAGGACCTTCCGCCGATCGACCTGGTCCTCATCACACACAGTCACTTTGACCACCTGGACCTGCCGACCTTGCGACGGTTGCCGGGCCGTCCCCGCGGCGTGGTGCCGGCCGGATTGGCCCAGTGGCTGGCCCGGCGCGTTCCGTGGAAGGTGGAGGAGTTGGATTGGTGGCAGAGCCTGGATCTGGGACGCGGATTGCGGGTGACATCCGTGCCGGCGCAGCATTTCGCAGCTCGAAATTGGTGGGATCACAATCGGTCCCACTGGTGTGGCTGGGTGATGTGCCACGGAAATCTGAGGGTGTACGCCACGGGAGACAGCGGTTACTGTCCCGTGTTCGCCGAGATCGGGGAACGGCTTGGACCGATGGACGTGTCGCTGATTCCGATTGGCGCCTACGAGCCGCGATGGTTCATGCAGGCGATGCATCTGAATCCGGAGGAGGCGGTCCAGGTGCATGCGGATGTCCGGTCCCGCCGGTCGCTCGCATCGCACTGGGGAACGTTTGACCTGACGGACGAGCCTATGGGCGAACCGCCGGAGCGTCTGGCGAGGGCACTGCAGGAGAAGGGTCTGACCCACTCGACGTTTCGCACGCTTGGGATCGGGGAGACGTTTACCTCCCCATGAACCGGGGACTGGCTAAAGCCAGAACTACAAACTTGGCGGCCCGCGTTTGTAGTCCTGCCTCTTAAGAAACTCCTTGTGAAACGTGTTGGAGTTACGGGCATGCAATCTTGCACGACGCATTCAAAGGCCCCTCACCCCAACCCTCTCCCGGGGGGAGAGGCCTGCGACGAGCTCAGTCGAGCGGAGGATCGGCTTCCGCGCGGAGAAAGACATTCGATCTGAACCCGTACCCTCCCACCGGGCATGCTGCTCCCTCTCCCCCCGGGAGAGGGTTGGGGTGAGGGGCCATCGCACAGTCGTGGTCCTTGGTGTTTCCTCCTTATCTAGCTCGTCGTGACGGGTTCCGGCTTTAGGCGGTTTAATCGTTGCGGATCCCGTGAAGTGTCCCGACCGGGTCCGCCGCCTCGCGTCGGCGGCTACTTGAGCACGTCGCTCAGCTCCTGCTTTTCCGGATCCCAATAGGCGATCTGGGTGATCTTGGCCTCGGGGTCGAGGGTGAGGAGCGTGACGCGATCCTTCTCGGTGGGGAAGGGATCCAGCAGGTGCTCGGCGTCGGCCAGGATGATGCGGTGGGGGTAACGGCGCATCTTGGGCAGGGCGAACACGCGTCCGATGCCGGGCATGCCATGGATGTTGGAGATGAAGACGGCCTTCTTCTGTCCGAGGAATTCGGCGCCCTTCTCCTCCAGCTTCTTGTTGGCCTTTTTCCCGGTGGACATGTCGAAGGAGATGAGGACGAAGCGCGTGCCTTTTTGGAAGGCGTAAGGTTTGTCGTGCTGGTCCTTGGCTTCGAACTTGGGGAAGGTGCTGCCGACCTTGAGGATCTCGGGAGCCTTCTCGGCGTCGGCCGCGACCAGGGCTGCCGGATACAGTGCGAGGAGGGAACACATCAAGGAAACGCGGAGCATGGCATGTGTACTCATGGCCTCACTCTGTCGCGGGGCACGGCGAAGGCAACTCCAAATTTGATGAACATTTCTTCATTCAGGATTAAGCGAATATTCACCCGGCGTGTCGATGGTTCCCCCCATGAGAACGACACGTTCGTGGATGACTGGGCTGGTGCTGAGCGGACTATGTGGGTCGCTGGGGGCCGGCGCGGCCGAGTTCAAAGTGGATCCCGCCCACAGCCGTCTGACCGTGGACGTGAAGGCCACCGGCGACAACTTCACCGCCGTGCTGACCAATTATCAGGCTCGGATCGTGATGGATGCCGAGGCCACCCCGACCGAGGCGGTCTTCAATTGGGACTTCCACCATCTCTTGACCGGCAAGGCCAAGCGGGACAAGGCCATGCTTGAGTGGATCGAGGACACCAAGTTCAGCAAGGCCTCCTTCACCATGGAGAAGTGGGAGACGCGGGAGGGCAAGGCTTGGGCGCTCGGAACGATGAACCTGCATGGGGTGAAGCAAAAGCTGAGCTTCCCCGTGACGGTGACCCGCAAGGGGGAGGAGGTCACGCTCAAGGGATCGGCCGCGCTGAACTACAAGGACTATGGCCTGAAGATCTTCCGCATGATGGTGGTCTTCACCGTCGATCCCTCGTTGCAGGTGGATTTTGAACTGAAGGGCAAGCTGACACCCTGACGGCGGGACCCGCCGCAACGGGCTGGAGAGTGATGAAACACCCATTGCCACTGATATGCACAGGCCCCTCACCCCAACCCTCTCCCGTGGGGAGAGGGAGGATTGGCTTCCGCGCGGAGAAAGACGTTCGATCTGAACCCGTACCCTCCACCGGGAATGCTGCTCCCTCTCCCCCCCGGGAGAGGGTTGGGGTGAGGGGCCTGTGAATTCGTCGTGCAAGATTGCATGCCCGTAACTCCAACAAATTGCATAAGAAGTCACTTAAACGGCGGATCCGAAACCGGGGTTTCCCTCAGACATCCATGACCTTCATTGCTCCTCCCAAAACCACGCGGCGTGTGGCGCGGCCGATCCGGCGAGACAAGCCCGCCACACGCCTTTCTTTTCCCTTGGATTGCGCTGCATGAAGACCGCCCACCCAGCCGCCTTGCCCGCGCCCTTTCCCGAAACGACCGTGCACGAACGTGTGCGCGCTGCCTTCCAGGCCGGCCTCGCCCTCGTCCCGGGACTGGAAAGCCGCCTGGCCGGCGCGCTGCGGCAGACGCTCGATCACCCCGGCAACATGGTCCGGGCCCGCCTGGTGTATCAGATCAGCCTGGCCTACGGGATGGCTGAGGCGCCAGCGCTCAACCTGGCCGTCGCCATGGAGTATTTCCACACCGCCTCACTCCTCTTCGATGATCTGCCCTGCATGGACGACGCGGAGGAGCGCCGCGGCGTGGCCTGCGTGCATCGTGTGCATGGCGAATCGGCGGCGATGCTGGCGGCGCTGGCCCTGATCAACCGCGCCTATGCCCTGCTCTGGACCGCCATCCATGAGGCTCCGCCGGAAACACGCCTGCGCGCGACGCGCCTTGTCGAGACTTGCCTCGGCCTGGGCGGCGTGCTCAACGGGCAAAGCCTCGACCTCCACGATCCCGGCCGCGTCCGCAGCGGTCGGCAGGTCATGACAGTGGCGATGGGCAAGACGGTGGCTTTGATCCGCATGACGCTGGTCCTGCCGGCGCTGCTCGGTGGCGCCGGGCCTGTCGAACTGCGGTTGCTCCAGCGGTTGGCCGTGTTCTGGGGGCTGAGCTACCAGATGCTGGACGATCTGAAGGATCTCTTTGAAACATCCGACGCAACCGGCAAGACGGGCCGGCGCGACGCGTCGCTCAACCGTCCCAACCTCGCCCTGGCCGAGGGGGCTCTCCGCACCCTGGCCCGGCTGCGCCGCCTGGTGCGCCTTGCGGACGGCGTCCTGGCCCGGCTGGGGCACGGGCCGATCAACTGGACGTTCCTCGGCGAGCTGCGCAACCGGCTCGCCGGCGAACTGCAGCAATTCGCCAACCTTCCGCGCACCCAGGCTCTCTCGTGACATTCTGGCCTCTCATCTGGACCAACCTGCGCCGGCACCGCATCCGGACCACCATCGGCATGGCCGGCATCGCCTTCGGGGTGGCCGCCATGCTCAGCGTCATCACCATCTTGCAGGGCGCCATTCGCATGTTCGAGAGGATCCTCAGCGACGACAGCGAGTTTGTCGTGTTCGAGCGGGACGTCTCGGATCTGTTCTTCAGCAACGTGAAGGTGGAGGACATCGCCGTCATGGACGGCTGGCCCATGGTGCAGCACGCCCACCCGGTCCTGTTCGGGATCGTGTCCAGCCCGGAGAACCCGGTCATCACCTGCTTTGGCGTGGCGCCCGACGACGCCCGCCTCGTTTCCTCCGAATGGCTGCAGGGCGCCCTGTCGGACTTCAACGAGGACGCGCACGGAGTGGTGCTGGGCGAGCGGGCCGCATCGTTCCTGAAGACGGGCGCGGGCAAGGAGGTGACCATTGGCAAGGGCACATTCAGGGTGCTGGGCGTGGTCCGGGCCTCGAACGGATTCGAGGACGGCGGCGTGTTCATGCCGCTCACGCTGGCCCAGGATTATTTTCACAAGGAAGGCGTGGCCTCCGTGGCGACGGTGAAGCTGACCCGCAAGGAGGATCGCGCCCGGTTCAAAAAGGCGGTGGAGGAACACTGGGACGGCCTCATTGCGTTGGAGCACGAGGAGTTCAGCCGCACCTATTCCCAGTTCCGCATCCTGAAGTCCACGGCCTGGGCGGTGGGAGGGTGCGCCTTCCTGCTGGGCGGCCTGAGCGTGGCCAACACCATGATCATGTCGGTGTTCACGCGCATCCGCGAGATCGCGATTCTGCGGGTCTGCGGTTTTTCAAGGCCGCAAGTGGCCTGGCTGATCTTTGGCGAGTCAGGAGTGATCTCGGCGGCGGGCGTGGTGATCGGCGGTGCGCTCAGCCAACTGGGGCTGCTGCTGCTGCAGAGGTTGCCCATGCTCCAGGGCTACGTCGAGCCGCGCCTTGAGCCATCGGTGCTCGGCGCGGTCGTGGGGCTGGCCCTTCTCACCGGACTGGCCGGCGCCCTCTACCCGGCCGCCTACGGCATGCGCATCCAGGCCGCGGAGGCCTTGCGATTTGAATGAAGCAACCACCGATGCCAGCCAACCCTCCAGGCAAGCCCTTGATCGAGGTGGTGGACCTGTGGAAGTCCTACGAGCGCGGCCGCATCCAGGTGTTGCGCGGCGTCACGCTCACCGTCCACACCGGGGACCTGGTCGCGCTGTGCGGACCTTCCGGAGGCGGCAAGTCCACCCTGCTCCACCTGATGGCGGGGCTGGACCTGCCTGACCGGGGTCACATCCGCATCGACGGCCAGGTCCTCCGTGGCGAGTCGCGCCTCCTCCACTGCCTGCGGCACATGATCGGTTTCGTCTTCCAGCTTCACAATCTCATCCCCGACCTGACGCTGGAGGAGAATTGCATGGTCCCCACCATGGCCGCGGGCATGTCCCGCCGTCAGGCCCGGGAGCGCCTGCATGAATTGGCCGAGCAGACCGGCCTTTCCCATCGGCTGACCCACCGCATCCAGGACCTTTCCGGCGGGGAACGCCAGCGCACCGCCCTCTGCCGCGCGCTCATGAACTCGCCCAAGATCGTCCTGGCGGATGAACCGACCGGGGCTCTCGACGAGAAGAACCGCGAACAAGTCTTCGAGCACCTGCTCCGTCTCGTGCGCCACGAGGGCGTGACCCTGGTTATGGCCACCCACGACCGCGATCTGGCCGAGCATTGCGATCGGCTCATGGTGGTCAAGGACGGTCAACTCTACCAGCCCGCCGGATCCTCCGTGTCATGAACGCACCCTCGCTTCCAGGGACATCGCCATGCGGGTCCATGGGCGCGCGGCTCTCCGAGCCGCAGCGGGAAGGCCCGGCTGCCGGGGCACGGAGGATCACGCGCCGCAACTCGCGCTACCTTCAGGATGCCGTCGCTCGCGATCTCATCCCTTCCGGCGCCCGGTGCACGCCTCCCGGCGACATCGAGATGTCCGCCGTGTCGCATGGGCTCTTCTGGATGGGGGTGTCCAACGCGGTGGGCGTGTGGCTCGCGCTGCTGCTCCTGGTTCCGGGGCTCAACGCCTGGGCCGGGGAATGGACCTACGGACGTTGGATGCCGGTTCATCTCAACCTGCACCTTTACGGATGGACCAGCCTGCCGCTGCTGGCCTGGCTCTTCCGGCTTTACCGCCTCGACGCAACGAGAGCGGGCCGCCATGCGCGGGGGACAGTCTGGGTGTGGTCCCTCGCGCTGGCGGTGGGGGCGGTGTCCTGGCTGGGCGGCACCAGCAGCGGGAAGGTGTTCCTGGACTGGAGCGGGTTTTCCCGCGTGCTGCTGACTGTGGCGATGCTGGTGTTGTGGGGTGTGCTGGCCTGGGGCTGGATCGGGGGCATGTCCCGGCTGCGCGGCAAGGTTGACCGCGCTTGCATTCGGTCCTGCGTGATGTTCATGGTGCGGACCCTGGGGCTGCTGATCCTCCTGACGGTCCCGTTTGTCTGGTATTGGGCGGCCGGGCCTGAGGTGTATCCCGTGGTGAACCCGGAGAGCGGCGGACCAACCGGCGTGAGCCTCCTGGGTTCCACGCTGGTCGTGTTGCTCTGCCTGATGCTGGTGCCCGCCACCCTGGGGCAGCGGCGGGCGGACCGAGGCCCGCTGATGGTGTGGGTGGGATGGTGTTACGTGGTCTTCGAGATCGCGCTCTATGCCGTGCTGGACCACGCCCATGCCAGCCACCGCAACCTCGACCAGATCCTGGGCTTGGGAAGCCTGGTGCCGGCGCTGGTCGTGATGCCGCTTTACTACCGCTGTTTCCACTGGCCCGCCGGTTCCCGGCGCTGGTGTGGCGCGGGTCTCTTCTGGATCGGATTGCTGGCCCTGACCGGCTGGCTTTCCTTTCTGCCCGGGGTGCTTGACCGGTTGAAGTTCACCAACGGGCTCGTGGCTCATTCGCACCTGGCCATGGCCGGCTTCATCACCTCCTTCAACGCCCTGGTCGCCTGCCTGGCGCTGCGCGGAACACGCTTCGAGAGCGTGCTGGGAAGCCGCTGGGCGTTCTGGTGCTGGCAGGCGGCCACGATGGTGTATCTCCTTTCCATGTGGGTGTCGGGCTGGCTTGAGAGCGAGCAGGTCGCCTTCACCCTCGTGCCCAATACCGGCCGCACCCTCATCTACGGCCTGCGCCTGGCGTGCGGGCTGGTCATGTTGTCCGCATCGGTCGCGTGGTGGGTGCGCGGATGGCGCCTCCAGACGGCGGCGCTGAAGGTCCGGCTCCAGGCGCAGGGGGTGCCCGCGCGCAAACCCGCGACTTCCGAGGATGAGGAGGTGGCGGCATGAACGGCGCGGCTCGATGGAACGGGTTGAGGCTCTACCAGTGGGCGGTGGGTCTCTGCGACAGCATGACCGGACTGATGCTCGTCCTGGCGCCGGAATGGACATTGCGCCTGATGCGCATCCGGACCCTGCCGGATTCCCCTGAGATGGTGTCGTTCGTCGGCGTGTTTGTGCTGGCGGTCGGCGTGGCCTATCTGACGGTGACGCGCGTGCCGCAAAGCGAGGCGGACGCTGCGCAGTGGCGGGCGGTCTGGCGCGTGACCGCGATCAGCCGCCTGCTGGTGGCGGGCTACGTGGGGTGGCAAGTGGTGCAAGGGGTGCTCGAACCGGCCTGGGCCAGTGTGGTGGCGACCGACCTGTTGTTTGCGACCATCCAATTCACCGGACTTGGCCGGGGCTGGCTGGCGCCGCTTCGGCCGGAGGTGACGGCATGAATGAGATGCTCCGAACATCCTGGCGCGGCGTGGTGCTGGTGGTGGCCACCTATTTCTATTTTCTGATCTTCGCCCAGTTCGCGTTTCTCGAGTTGGCCGGCGGAACCGGGGAGGCGAGTCCGGACCTCAAGGGCTTGATGGCCGCGATGGGATTGGGCGGTGTGTTGGGAAGTGTGGCGGTGCCGTTGCTGATCCGGCGCACCTCCGTGGCGTCGCTGCTGCGCACCGCATTGGTGGTCTGCTCCGCCCTGGCCTGGGCGGCTCCGCTGGATGGCGTGAGCCGCGCGATGCCGGCGCTTGCGCTGGGGATCGGCTTCGGTGTGGGACTGTTGACCGTCAGCCTGGTGACCGGCCTGCGGACGTGGATGGGGGAGACGCACTGGGGCCTCAAAATCGGATTCGCCACGGGCGCGGCCTACGCCTGCTGCAATGTGCCGGCCGTGTTCCAGGCCGAACCCAGGGTGCAGGCCTGGCTGGCCGCGGGCATGACGCTGTTCGGATTGGGTGCGGTGCGGAACGGCGGAGCCGAAACGTCGGGTTGGACATCGGAGACGTCGGATTCGCGCGGAGGCTTCCTGCATGCGCTCGCGTTCTTTGCCGTGTTGATCTGGTTTGATTCCGCGGCGTTTTACATCATCCAACACGCGGACGCCTTGAAGGGCGGGACCTGGGGCGAGGCGCCGCTTCTTTGGCGCAACGCCGTCGCTCACCTGCTCGCGGCGATCGCGGCGGGATACTGGCTGGGTCGCGCCCGGTGGAAGGGGATCTTGGGCGTGTCGTTTGTCGTGCTGGCGGGGGCGGCCTTGTCGGTGGGCTCCGCTTCGGGACGGTTGCTGGGCGGCGCGCTGTATCCCGTGGGGGTGTCGTTGTATTCCGCCTGCCTGGTCGCCTATCCGGCCTATCTCCTGGGCACACGCCGCCCGGCGGTGATCGCGTGGCATGCGGCGGTGCTGTACGCGGTGGCGGGCTGGATGGGATCGGGTTTGGGCATCGGCATGGCGGAGAACCTTCACCATGTGCCGGTGACGTTTGTGCTGGGGGCGGCGGCGGTGTTGTTCCTGCCCATGCTGCGGGGGTTGATGCAGCGGCGCGGACGCGAGCTGGCGGTCTGCGGCCTGGCCCTGGCGGCGACCTGGCTGGCTTCGCGGGGCTTGGCGGACCACGCGCGGACGGATGAATCGCTCACGCGCCTGGAGGAGGGGCGCCGGGTCTATCTCTCGGAAGGATGCATCCATTGTCATTCCCAGTATGTGCGACCCGGTACGCGGGACGTGGCGATGTGGGGTCCGGTGGTGTCGCATGAGACCCTGATGAAGCAGGTGCCGCCGCTGTTCGGGAATCGCCGGCAGGGACCGGATCTCCTCAATGTCGGCAACCGCCGTTCGCGCGCCTGGTTGAGGCAGCATTTCCTCCGGCCCTCCTCGGTGCGGCCCGGCAGCCCCATGCCCAGCTACGCGCACCTGTTCCGGGACGAGCGCGGCGAGGCGTTGCTGGACTACCTGCAAAGTCTCGGCCGGGGAACGGCGGGTGAACGCCACAAGGTGATGAACGGCTGGAAACCCTCGACGGATGTGGTGCTGTCTCCGGGGGAGACGCGGCAGGCCTTTGACGCGCATTGCGCGTCTTGCCATGACGCGGCGCTGGTCGGGAATCCGGAGAGTTGGGTGCGGCAGGCCTTCCGCCGGCCGCCGACCGATTTTGCCAGGGGCCCGATGGTCTATGCTCCCAAGGGGATGCCGGCCGAGGCGCGTCAGTTGCGCCTGGCCCAGATCATCAAGTTCGGCCTCCCGGGGACCGACATGCCGGGCCACGAATACTTGTCCGATTCGGAGGTCGTTTCCCTGGCACGTTTTGTGGCAGCATGGGGCTCGGAACCGAAGCCATGAAGATCCTGATCGTCGAGGACGACCGCAAGCTGGGACAGTTCATCAAGAAGGGGCTGGAGGAATCCGCCTACACGGCCGTGTTGGCGCGAAACCTGGAGGAGGCCCGCAATGCCATTTGCGAGACGCATTTCGACGTGGTGGTGCTGGACATTGGCCTGCCCGACGGGAATGGCCTGGACCTGTTGGCCGAGTGGCGGGAAGGACGCTTCGAAAGCCACGTGATCGTCCTGAGCGCCCGCGGAGCCGTGGAGGACCGCATCCAGGGACTGAACCTCGGGGCGGATGACTACCTGGCCAAGCCCTTCAGCTTCGATGAACTGCTCGCCCGGGTGCGCTCCCTCTCCCGCCGCCAATCCCGCACCAAGCGCACCGTGCTCGAGCACCGGGGGATCCGCATGGATCTGGTCTCCCGGGACGTGACGCTCCATGGCGAGCCGGTCCAGTTGACCGTGCGCGAGTTTGCCCTGCTCGAGTTGTTCCTCCAACAACCGGGCCGCGTGCTGACCCGGACGCAGATCGCCGAGCGCATCTGGGAGTGCCATTTCGACATGGAAAGCAACCTGGTGGACGTGTATGTCAGCAAGTTGCGATCGAAGCTCAAGGGCGCGGCCGGCACTGAGGCCGTCATTGCGACCGTGCGCGGCGTCGGCTACATGATGGCGTGAAATCGCTCGGATCCAGGCTGGTGTTCTACTACAGCACCGTGGTGACGCTGACGGTGGGCCTGGCGCTGGTCATCGGCTTCCTGCTCGTGCGTCACCATCTTCTCTCGGGGACGGACTTCCTGCTTCAGGCCGAATACCGGGAGGTTCAGAACATGCTCGACGAGATGGGGCCCCCCCTCACTTCCAACCGGATCTACGGCGTGTTGATGAACCACACCATGATCGACGCCTCGGTCTTTTACTTCCAGATCCACAACGAATCGCGCGAGCAGCTCTTCAAGTCCACCAACCTCGCCGACCTTGAACTGCCCGACCTGTCAGGGGATGGGGAGGAGAGGGAGAGCCGGTATGACACGGTTTCCTTTCCGCCTCTGGGCTGGCTGCGGGTGGCCGAGTTTTATCGGGGCGACCTGCACATCCAGATCGCGACCAGCATGGACATTCTCAAGTCCCTCTCCTCCAGGTTCAGCATTGCGATGATCATCGGCCTGCCGGTCATGTTCCTGGTCAGCGTGGCCATGGGATTCTTCCTGAGCGAGGTCACTCTGCGCCCCCTGCGGGTGATCCAGCGGACCGCGCGCCGGATCAGCGTCACCAATCTGAGCGAACGGATCCCCGACACCGGCAGCCGCGACGAGCTGTCCCAGTTGGCGGGCCTGCTCAATGACATGTTCGGGCGATTGGAAAAGGCGTTTCAGCAAACCCGCGAACTGACGGCCCAGATGTCCCACGAGCTGAGGACGCCGCTCTCCATCATCCAGCTCCATGCGGAGAAGGCGTTGCAGGAGGCTGGGGATGACGGCAAAGGCGCGGCGGAGCTGGAGGAGGTGTTGCAGGAGGTTCGGCGCCTGGAACAGGTCATCGACCAGCTTCTGGTCCTGGCCAAGGCCGATGCCCATGCCCTGACCTTGAATCGCCAGTCCCAGTCCACGTCGGCGTTCATCGCCCAGTTCGCGGAGGACGCCGCAGCGTTGGCGGAGCACAAGCAGCACAGGTTCGAGATGGGCCGCAACGACGAGGTTCAACTCGAGTTCGACCGGGCCTGGCTGCGGCAGGTGTTGTTCAACCTCCTTTCCAACGCGCTCAAGTTCAGTCCCGAACAAAGCATGGTCCGGCTCGATGCCATGCGGGAGAACGGGACCTGGCAGGTCAGCCTGACCGACCAGGGACCCGGCGTGCCGGATGCCGAGCGGGAGCGTGTGTTCGAGCCGTTCAAGCGGGTCAATCACGGAGGGACGCAGGTGGAGGGGGCCGGCTTGGGATTGGCGGTCTGCCGCAGCATCGTGGAGCTGCACGGCGGCACCATCCGCTGCGGACGGAACGTGGCGGCCCCGGGCTTTGCCGTGACCCTGCGCCTGCCGATCGGGCTGAGGGGTCAGACTTGACTAATTGACTATCCGGCGTGCCGCCCTCCGAAGCGGCACGCCGGATAGTCAATTAGTCAAGTCTGACCCCTCAGCCGGGCCATTGCTTGACCCGGTTGATGGCGCGGTTCAGGCGGAAGTCGATCTCCGAATCCTTGGCGCGGTCCTGGTCGGAGCGCTGGTTGAAGAGTGCTGCCCAGGCAATGCCGTCCGCCCGGCGGATCCAGATGGTGCTGGTGCCGGGAAGACTGCCGCTGTGCCAGGCGTTGTAGCGGCCTTCCTCCTTGAGAGGGCGGATCATCCAGCCCAACCCGTAATACGTGGCCTCCAACTCCCCGTCCTTTCGCGAGGCGGGCGGCTCGGGCGGCTCGGCGATGCGCCGCACGGATTTGGGCTTGAGGATCGGTGTCGGTCCTTGGCCTTGCAACGCGATGCTCAACCTCGCCAGGTCCGGAGCCGAGGCGACCCAGCCGCCGTGCGCATCCATGATTTCCAGCAGGAACCCGCCGTATGGCCAAGGCACCCTCGCTTCGACGTCGGGAAAGACGCTGCGGGCCTTCCGCCCGTCGGGCATGTAGTAGCGCACCTCCCCCCGGGCACGTTCGCCCGCGCGCGTGGCCCCGAGCCGCATCGTGCGGATCCCCAGCGGCACCAGGAGCTGCTTCTTCACGTATGCCTCGTACCCCATGCCCGTCACCTGTTCGATGACGCGGCCCAGGATGCAGTAGCCGAAGTTGGAATAGGCATAACGGGCACCGGGCGCTTGGTCCAGGGGGTGTCCGCTCATGTAACGGATCACATCCCACGTGTCCGGCACCCCTGCCAGATGCAGCGCCTCCTGAATCGCCCGCGTTCGGAACATGGGGTCGAAAGAAACCTCGCGGTCCCAACCCCCGACATGCTCCAGCAAATGCCGGATGGTGACCCGGTCCCAGCCTTCGGGCCATTGATCCGCCGCCGGAAAGAGCTTGTTCGGGCGGAGGAGCTCCGCGAAGGGGTCATCCAGATCCAGTCCGCCCGATTCGACCAGCGTCATCACGGCCATGGCGGTGATGGGCTTGGAAAGGCTGGCCAGCCGGAACAGGGAATCGGGACCGGCTTTCTCTCCGGCGTCCACGTCCGCCCACCCGTATCCCTTGGCAAAGACCATCCGGCCGTCCCGGATCACGGCCAGTGAACCTCCTGGAAATCCGCGATCGCTCATGAATGATTCCATGACCGGATCGAAACTGGCGGCCAACGGCGAGGGATCTTCGGTGGCGGCCCTGGCGCAGTGGAGTCCGGCGGTCAGGGCTCCCAATTGGGCGATGAATTGACGTCGCGAGGTGGGGGTGTGCCGGGGTCTTGGACTCATGAGAAATCAGGGAGGGTCTTGGGGTCGATGTCGAGAGTGGTGTGGGCGGCATGGACGATCGCCTCCACCTCCAGCCGAGTGAAGTCTCCTACTGCCAGTTCGATGGATTCGCGGGACATGACGGTATGAGACGCTGCGCGGCCGGCACTCTATCGTTGCTCCCCGCCGTCCTGCCAGCCTTTCCCCGCCCGCCCGCCCCTCTGGCCAGGGCTGTTGACAAAGTCGGCACGGGCTCCTGTAGCACAGGTTCTTGCTCCTACTCTTACGCTTACTCTTACTCGCCTCCGCAGAGTAGGA